>Ga0157363_1000274_pt1 | contig 40005 bp, 29 predicted proteins | sample AttsexASBM1_FD_111477 | JGI IMG/M metagenome (GOLD analysis project Ga0157363, IMG submission 111477) | Fungus gardens microbial communities from leaf cutter ant in Ribeirão Preto, State of São Paulo, Brazil - Atta sexdens ASBM1 | ecosystem: Host-associated > Fungi > Mycelium > Unclassified ... | reverse complement strand
TATATATATATATATATATATATAGGATGCATCCACAACTAGGACAAAACAAACAATTTATTATTAAAACGCTATTTTATATTCAGAAAAAAATTTGAAAATACACAAAAAGTTGTTGTACATCGCTTAAAGGATCCTTTCTGAATTCTATTATTCAATATAATTCAGTAACGAGAATGGATTGAAATGGATTCAGATTTTCAGAAATATTGAAATTCGCGAATGTTAAAATGAATGTTTTTCAATTCTGAATGCATTTTTATTTATAGGAATTGCATGGAGCACATCTTTATGCCTTTCAATCTAAAAATAATATTAGCTTTTTCTGTGCATTGTGAATACTGTTCAATTCAAAATTTTGAATAGGAAATGCAATTTTTCCAATCCAATTGCATCCAATTAAATCTGATTGAATCCAATTAAATTCCAAAAAAAGTATTCGCTATTTAAAATATGCATTCGAATAGAAAAAAATTTCAATCCATTTTAATCTATTCTCATTTGCTGGGTAACTCCGTGTCAATAAATGCTTCGATTAATTCGTATCATCAAGTAAATTCAAAAAATAGTATGTATAATAAATATAATAAATTAAACCAACATTAATAAAGTTAATCTTTAATGATAAAAATCAGCATGTGACTGAAAAAAACAGCTACATGAGAGATACGAATAAATTTTTCTGCTTATAAAAAAATGTAAGTAATATATATATATATATAACTTACATTTTTTTTTTATTATATATATATATATATATATATATATAATATATACATATATATGTATGGTTTAAATATTGTTTGTTATTTATTAAAAGTTGTTAACAATATAAGCACAGTTTAAACAGTAATAAATAATGAATCCTCGCATAGCGAATTATTACGACAGGCGGGGTGGTGGCGGAATGAAATTACCGCCCGACGAAGGTTAGTTGAGAAACACGCCACAGCGCGGCGCCATTGGTCAGGCTCAGCGCGGATCGATCGCCGTGCTTGCGAATCGTTATTATTTTTTAGACGGATTTATCGCGATCGCGTCGCGGGGAACAATGTACGCGGATCGCATCGATTGGCAACGTGGACAGAAATGTCGCATGATGCTCGATAGAGCGGAATTCACGATCGAACGGCGTCCAACGGCGTCCGCATATCGAATTTGGCCAGTATAGCTTCTTTTCTTTTTAGCGCGAATACTTTAAATCGTCTAACGATCAGCGCCGCACGCAGTAGCGGTGTTGCCAAGCGTACGTCCGCCGTCGCCGTGCCCCGCACAACCAACCATGGACATGCGAATAAATGATACGCGATATCGTGATTGAAACAGCTCGATCGGTAACGTAGATCTGATAGTTCCAAGGATAATAATAGAGCACTGACATTATCAACTGCTCTTGATTATTCGATACAAATCTGAATGTTTAGCCCATAAACCGACATTCTTTTCACAATTTGCTATTATTTCGATGTTTTTTAGATATTTATGTACGCTTGTAATGCAAAAATTCTACATATTTTTGTAAAATTACTGTTCTGTACTTAACGTTTCTTGCTTTGACCGCAGCATTTTCCAAGAGGGCACGACTGCGCACGAAATTCGCAAATTAGACGAATTTTCTGACGACCTGCGACCTTTGATAGCGTCTTGTCATTGGGGATACAGCAGCTTCGTGTGTCGTCTGGTGTCGTCGTCACAATCGCGTCGTAATCGGCATATACACGTGTTTAACAAACAGGTCTGCGTGAAAAACACCGCCAAACGAAGTCTGCGTTTAATTCTCGATCATTCAACCTTTCACGAGCGCTTTTACGTAGCGTTTTACAGACGCAAAAGACGCAAGACGACATCTTAAATTTTGGAATCGTCCGTTTGAAATGGTACGTGTATTCAACAACGAAATTAATATATATTTGATACTTTTTAAATTGTTTATTTAAAGACAGCACCAGTTATTTAAATCTCAACCGACGTAATCGAGCCACATCGCCTACAATTTTCTTATTATCATGAATATTGAATCGCTTGAAAATTAATCGCAAATTCCCCGGCGGGTGGCGGTCTTAATTTTAAAAAATCAGGAGTGTCGTAAGAGCGTTTGATTGATTCGGAAACGCCGATGGACATCGGATTTCCCGGATGACGCTGTCGTTCTTGCGACTTTTTGGTTTTGAGTAACCGCGATGGAAGAAGACAAATCTCGCGCTTCTTCCCTTCCCCCTGCCTATCGCGGCCGCGCAGCGATCAGTCGTGAAAATGCGGCAATTTTTCGGCTCGCGCGCCCTACGAATCTACCCTTCCTCGCCGCGACGATCCGGCAACAGCGCGCGTCCGCGCGCGCCCACCCTTAGAATCATCAAAGTAAGAGAGTCCAGCCACTGACGAGATTTTCAAGCTCAAAATAGTTTAAAATTAAAATAAACTTTACTTTAAATAGTTCACGTTAAATAATTTAAAATTTGAACTGTTAAAGACCGACGTTCAGCAGAGAAGTAAGTTTTGCAACCGTTGAAAAATTCTTTAATGTCCGTTTCCACCAATGTAGATTAATTTTAATCTCTCTTTCAATTTACTCTTCGTCTTTTTCTAGTTCTAAAGATTAGAAAAAGACAAAGAATAAATTGAACCGAGATTAAAGTTAATCTATTGATGGAAATGGGTATAAGTCTGTTCTACAATATGTTTTTGTTTCTTGCTTTTTGTTATTATTTACATCTTGTTTTTTTTTGTTTTTATCCGGTTTGTTTTATATTGCCCGAAATCAAAGTTAACAAACTTCGAAAAAAACAAGAAATCTGAAATATATAGCAAGAAATACAATTGTCGATAAATTAATTGCAAAGGAAAAAAAAACAAAAGATAAAAAACAAAAACAGGAAACAGAACACACTGTAAAATAAGTTTTAATGTGATTAGTTTTGTAGTCTTCAGAAGTAAGAGTCCGTCCACTGACGAGATTTTCAAGCTTAAAATAGTTTAAGAATTAAATAAACTTTACTTTAAATAGTTTATTTTAAATATTAAAAATTTGAACTATTAAAGACATTCAGCAGGGAAGCAAATTTTGCAACCGTTGTAAAATTCTTTAACTATTATTAATTAAAGTTCTAAGATTAATTTTGTTCCTCATTGAATCTAAATATATAAACTAATCATGTTAAAGAATCTTAGAATAATTGAAAAACGTAACGAATAACTGCAGAACGTAACGATTCTTATGGAAGTCAGCATGATCACTCCGGGAGCTCGGAAATTGAAGAATGTTGAATATTAACTGTTTTGGATGTAACAAAGATAAATTAATTTAAGGATTTTTATATACAAGGATTTAAGGATTTTACTTTTCTTAATTAATGTTTTATCATAAAAAATGTATAAATCTTAAGATTGTCCTTATTAATTCATCTTTTTAATGATAAAACAGTGATTAAGGAAGGTACAATTTTTATTAATTTATTCTTGGAATAAAGGGAGTCAAAACAATTAATAATTTTACATGCTAATTTCCAGTGATCTTAAGATTTGTACAATTTTTATGATAAAGACGGTAATTAGGGCAGATAAAATATTCATATTAATTTATCTTCACGACAGTCAAAATTTATCTCTGGTTTTTAGGTCTGTTCTTTTTAACTGAACTCTTTTTTTGTTCTTGCACAATTCATTTTTTCTCTTTTTGTCTTCATTGTGTGAAAAAAGGAGGAAAGATAAATTGTGCAAGAGTTCAACTAAAAAAAAAACAGACCTTTTAATAGTACTTCGTTGATGATCGGGCCAATTAATATTTCTGTAATTGATTAAAAATAGCATATGTATACGTACATATCTGCACGTACACATGCGCATGCAGTTACACATATCTGCTTTTAAATTTTTCCACGTGTTCAATCGTTATTCGATTGGTTCCGCCATTTTTCATCGAACCAATCAAAAATACAAGAGATCTTTTCGCGTTGCTTGCACTTTTGGCACTCGGCATCTTTGCTTTCTCTCTTTTTAAGACAAAAATGTATCTATCTCATTTTAAGTACAAAAATATTTGGGGATTTCATGCAACGCGAAGAGACCTAAGACCACAGTGGCCAAACTTTTACTTAGGGACTCTATTCTCGTTGGCTATGTGGCGCCGCGCAGCGGCAGCGGCGCGCACTTCAGGCGTGTTTTTGTATCCACAATGCTTTCGGGTCGGTTAAGAGGGGGTGGCGCCGGGTGAAGAGACGGGTCCAAGATGGCGGCAGCCGTGCAGTCGAGCGAACGCGGTCTCGAGGTGTGGTGTAAACCGCGCGCGCGTCGCATACCAACAACAACCGCATGAGATGGACCGGCTCGATCGTGGATTATCAATATTCGTCGCCCCGATCTTGTAACTCTTGTAGAAATCGCGTATAATCATCGGTGATGCTCGCCTGACGCAGCTAGTACGCGATTCTCGAACTCTTGAACCGGGCCGAAACAAAAAAAAACACGTTCGTTCGTCTTAAACCCGCGAATATCCTGTCGAAAGTTCTGGCAAAATACTTTGTCGAAGCGTCGTTGTCCTAGCATTACCACGCATCGTGACGAGGTAGCGCGCGAGGAGTCGCGGTACTCGCGATTGTCATGGTAGGTTTTTTTTTAATTATTAATTCCAAGAAAAGAATTTAAAGAAAGAGGGAAATTGAGATACATGTCCGAATTCGAAGCATGCGCTTCCTGTTAAGGGCTAGCACATAATTTAGTTGTATTCCTTTCCCTCTTCAAGATAGAGAAATTACTAACCTAGAGACTATTGCATGACGCCCCTTTTTTTTGTTCTCTTATGCCGAGCATGTATTTTTGCAGGCATTCGCGTCCTAATGAGTCACCACACGATTGGAATTATAAATGATCATTGGTTTATCGATGAGAATACAATAAAATATTTTTTTTTAGTAACATTTATCTATGTAAGATATTATTAATTAGATTTATTATTATTAGATAGAATTAATTTCAATTAAGGAGTCTGTTTTTATTTTGTTTTTGTGCACTACACTGCATTAAAATTTTCTTTCTCACTTTCGCTAAGTAAACATAATATCTATCTCACTTTAAGTTCTAAAAGTGTACACTAAGGGTATGGTCAATGCGATGCTGCAAATGCTTCGAAGTGTTTTTTAAATGGTCATTTTATAAAATTCTTTCTTTTAATTGCCCATCAAATGCTTCAAAACATTTGTAGCGAGATTTTGATCACAGCCTAGTTCAGCTATAGAAAACAGACCTAAAATATTAGGAAGATTTGCAGCAAGATGCCAATGAAATTTTAATAATTATGATTCTATTCTTCAGTTTAAATTTTGGCAAATTATACATTAGAATTTTATAAATAAGTGTTTCTATTGATGGATATATATTGCTTTTATTTCTGATTCAAATAGAATTTGTTGATTACTGCATGTGTTCTTTTTATAGGCAAGCAAAAAGTATGATGATGGAGTAAGCGATGATACCAGTGGTAGTGACTTTGATGATGAAGAGGATCCTGATAAAATTGAAGTGCCTGGTAAATTATAATAAGCTTACATTTTGTTGTATACATATTGTAATAATATCCCTATTGTAATAATATCTTATGAATTTTCATTTTGCATAAGATAATGCAATTACTCTTACATAAAATTTTAATATTTATATAAGAAATTATTTTTACTAGGTGGAGGTAAAGATCTTGCAACTGCCGCTGTAATTGGAAGTATTAAAGAAGAGAAACCTCCAATTACAGATTTACCAACAAATCCTTTGGATAAAACACAAGGACCATTAAATGGTAAATCATGTATAATACATAATATTTAAAACAATGCAAATCTTTCTATTTTTTTTTGTTTTATTAAGTTTATTTTTATAAAAATTGTTTTTAGAATTAAACCAAAAATTTGGTAACAAAATTCCTGGAGGATTAGTGACAAAAAATGCAACACCAGGTTACGAAATGGTGCATGTAGGAGGCTCTCAAGGTACCTCGCCGGGAAATTTTGTTGGTGGGACAGGTCAAATGAATCAATTGAATCAATTAGCAACTGGTGGATATCCTGGTTTTCCACCAGGATTGAATCTTGCAGGATTCAATCCGGCTGCCTTTCTTCAATCAAGTATATTTTTTTTCATTATAATGAATTTTACTAGTAGAAACTTTTATTTATATCACTTAATTTTTAAAACAATGTTTTATTTTTATACGAAGATATATGTATGATATATTATTTGTGTACATATATCACTTATAAATTAAATTTTATGATTAAATATTATACTTAGTTTTCAATTTTATTTTTATAGTTGTTAAATGATAAATGAGAAAATACGAAAGAATTTTTTATATCTTTTGATTTTATATTTATAAAGATAATATTGAGAGTAAAGTTAATTTTAAAATTAAATTTATGTATTGCAAAAATTTGGAAATTCAAAAATATAATTTCCAAATTCTTATTTTTGATAATTAGATTAATATTGTTACAATTGTATGTATTATATATATATATATATATTGTGTGTGTGTGTGTGTGTGTGTGTGTGTGTGTGTGTGTGTGTGTCAATAATCTTTTTAAATTAATTTTAAATAAATTTTTTAGGCATGGATATGAATGCTTTGATGGGTAGCTTTATGGGTATGCCTGGTATGAACATGGGAGTAAATCCTTTTGTTCAGTTACTTAATCAAAGTGGGATTACCAACTGGGCAGGATTATCAGGTATTTACAAATTTTAATAAAAAAACAAATTAAAAGGCAAATTTGTACTATTCGTAATTTTATCATAGGAAAGACAGTCTCACAAATGTGGATGAATTCAGGTGATCCAACAAAATTGATGCAGCCAAATATTCCAGAAGAGGAAGAGGTAGACGATGAAGATATGGGTGTTGCTGAGACTTATGCTGATTATATGCCAACAAAACGTACGGTCAATATTTCTTTTAATTTATTTATGCGTTATTTGCTTTAATTAAAGTTTGCGATAATCAACAGTCAAACTCGGACGAAAGCATCCGGATCCAGTTGTCGAAACAGCATCTTTGTCGAGCGTCGAACCAACGGATGTTTGGTACAAAATCTCTATACCGGAGGAGACGATACGATCCGGTGCACTCTCTGCCCTTCAACTTGAATCCATCACGTATGCTTCTCAACAGCACGAGCATCTTTTACCCGATGGTACACGCGCCGGATTTCTGATCGGAGATGGTGCGGGTGTTGGCAAGGGCAGGACTATAGCCGGTATTATATTCGAGAATTACTTGAAAGGTCGAAAACGTGCCATTTGGGTATCGGTGTCAAATGATCTCAAATATGACGCCGAGCGCGATTTGAATGACATAGGTGCATCGAAAATAGAAGTACGTAATTTATTTGTGTTGAATTGTGTCGAACATATTATCAGAATATCAAAACTTTAATTTCGCAATGAATTACATGTTTTAACTATTTGAAATACTTATTAAAGATAAATCGATGAAAAACTGCAATAAATAAATCGACTTACAGGTACATGCTTTGAATAAATTCAAATACGCGAAAATCTCGTCAGCTGTGAATGGTAATGTGAAGAAAGGTGTGATCTTTAGTACATATTCTGCATTAATTGGTGAATCGACACAGAGCGGCGGGAAATATAAAAGCCGATTGAAACAACTATTGCAATGGTGTGGCGAAGATTTCGATGGTCTGATAATTTTCGATGAGTGTCACCGCGCGAAAAATTTGTGTCCTACAGGAAGTTCAAAACCTACTAAGACAGGTTAGAATAGATATTTCATGCATAAAGATTTTTTTTAAGAGTGACTACATGAGTAACCGAGTTATTTTATTTGATATAAAAATTGTGCAGGATTGACAGTCTTGGAACTGCAGAATAAGCTTCCGAAGGCTAGAGTTGTATATGCCAGTGCAACCGGTGCTTCTGAACCTCGCAACATGGCCTACATGGTACGACTAGGTATGTGGGGTGAGGGCACGCCTTTCCCAGAGTTCACTGGTTTTATTACTGCCGTGGAGAAGCGCGGTGTCGGCGCGATGGAAATCGTAGCGATGGACATGAAGCTGCGCGGCATGTATATCGCTCGGCAATTGAGTTTTCACGGTGTTGCCTTCAAAATCGAGGAAGTACCTCTTTCCAAGGATTTTACAAAAATTTATGATCATTCAGTGCGATTGGTAAGTTATTGTGCAAAAATATAAATACTTCATTAATATTTCACTCGTTTGTGTCATAATAATCTCACGCAATTTATTTCGATCTAGTGGGTGGAAGCGATGCAGAGGTTCCAGGAAGCGGCAGAGTTAATAGATGCGGAGAATCGTATGAAGAAAACAATGTGGGGCCAATTTTGGTCGGCACATCAACGCTTCTTTAAATATCTTTGTATCGCTGCGAAGGTGAAGCATGCGGTATCAGTAGCTCGCGAGGCAGTCAAGTGTGGCAAATGCGTGGTGATCGGTTTACAATCTACTGGTGAGGCACGTACTTTGGAACAGTTGGAACGTGACGACGGCGAGCTCAGCGACTTTGTTTCTACTGCAAAGTCAGTGGTGTTTTAGACAATTGAGGGAGAATCTCTTACGTGTTAATTTATATATTGCTAATGTACTTAATAATTTACAGGGGAGTTCTGCAAACGTTAGTTGAAAAACATTTTCCAGCGCCGGATCGTAGTCGCATCCAACGTCTTCTTGGTTTAGAACCACCAAAATTCAAATTAGAGGATGATGATCTCGACGCTGGCGGTTCTGCTGGAGGCAGCAAGAGGAAGCCGATCCGTCAAGCAGCACAGCGTGCGACGAAAAAAGTGCGCTCTTGGTCATCGGAAGAGGAGATATCAGATGAGGAAAAAAACGGCGCTCACAGTTCCGGCTCCGAATACAAATTAAGTGGCACCGAAAGTGAGGACGATCACCATACGGACGAAGAGAGCAACGTCAGTTCTGATTTCAATCCGTTCTTCAGTGATAGCGATTCTGACGTTGGTAAATGTCAATTTTGTAACTTGATCTCTATTTTTCAATTGAAATTGTTACATTAGATTTGTTTGAGTTGCTTGAAATTCCTAAAAATATTTGCACTTAAAACAAGATAATAAATATTCGGAAAGAAAAAACGAAGATTCTTTGTACAAAAAGTGCAAGCAACACGAACATATTTCTTAGGTTTGTTCGCATTGCATGCTTTAATATGCTCCTATTTATTCCAATGAATGCTGAAGTGAGTAAGAGGATATTTGAGCATGCTGTAACGACATGAACAAACTTATTGTAATTGAAAAATTTCCAGAACTATTTTTTTATGTTTTTGCTTCTCTAGATCCCTGGGACAGGCGAAAGAAAAAAGGCAAGAAGCAGAAAAAACCCGTGAAGAAACGTTTGAGCACGCAGGACAAAATCCAATCAATGTTAGTGCATAAACAGTCCAGTAATAAAAGTAAACGTAATGGCGATACGGCGATGAGTGGATCAATGAGTGCTACGGGAAGTGTGCCTCAAAATCAAGCACCGCCTAGAGATGCTATTGAAAGAGCTTGCAGCATGAAAGAGGAGTTATTATCACAAATAGAAATTCTTGGCGACCGATTGCCGCCAAATACGCTAGATCAATTGATAGATGAGCTCGGCGGACCAGAAAATGTCGCGGAAATGACTGGTAGAAAAGGTCGCGTCGTGCAAAGGGAAGATGGTGGAATAGAATACGAGTCTAGATCAGAGGTGGATGTTCCTTTAGAAACTCTTAATTTGACGGAGAAACAGAGGTAACAGTAAAAGCAGTTTGTTATATAATTATTTTATTCGCAGATTAGAATTATATACTGTTTTCTATAATAATCATAATTTATATCAATTCTTCGAGTTGAATATCGACATTCTATCGAATATCTTTGTATGTATCAGGTTTATGGACGGAGAGAAGACTGTAGCGATAATCTCCGAAGCAGCTAGTAGCGGTATATCATTACAAAGTGACAGGCGAGCTAGAAATCAAATGCGACGTGTGCATATCACGCTCGAGTTACCGTGGAGTGCGGACAGAGCGATACAGCAATTCGGACGAACGCATCGATCGAATCAGGTCAACGCGCCGGAATATATATTTCTTATATCGGATTTGGCCGGAGAGAGGCGATTCGCTTCGATCGTCGCGAAACGTCTGGAAAGTCTGGGTGCGTTAACGCACGGTGATCGTCGCGCGACTGAAACCCGAGATCTCTCGCAATTCAATATTGACAACAAGTACGGTCGTTCGGCTCTAGAAGCGACGATGAAAACTATAATGGGGTTTGTGTCAATTTAAAAATACATTTAAAAAATATTCCATGTGGAATATAGGCACTTAATTCGACTTGATAATTTCAGATACGAACCACCGTTAGTACCACCACCTCAGGATTATCAAGGTGATTTCTTTAAAGATGTGGCGGACGCGCTTGTAGGCGTCGGTTTGATTTGCAATAGCGAGAGTACGCCCGGTGTGCTCACACTCGATAAAGATTACAACAACATGTCAAAGTTCCTGAATCGTATACTTGGGATGCCAGTCGATCTGCAAAATCGTCTGTTCAAATATTTCACCGACACGCTCAACGCCATTATAACTCAGGCCAAGAAGACCGGTCGTTTTGATATGGGTATTCTTGATCTTGGTACATCAGGCGAGAACGTTCGCAGGGTGCGTCTTTATCGGTTTCTGCGGAAGCACGCGACCGGTAAAGCACCAACGGAATTACATGTAGTCCATGTCGAGCGCGGTATGAGCTGGTCTGAGGTCACAGACAAGTTCTCGGAGCTGACTGGAGCTAAGGAAGGTTTCTATCTGAGTCATCAGATCCGCAATGGCAAACAGACGGCCATTCTCGCGGTCGTGGTGGACAGTGGCAAGAAAAAATCCGAAAGCAAAAAGGATCAGCTTTATATGGTGTATAGGTACAGTCATTTAAAATATCATTGTATATCCACGATTTATCGCAAATACAATCTAAAAATAGTATCATAATCTTTGACATTGAAAATTAATGATTGCATATTGTCAGACCCAACACAGGTCTGCAGCTACGACAAGAGACTCTAGGCGAATTAGAGAAGAAGTACAAGAAGGTAAGCGCAGATGAGGCGGAGCCACACTGGACACAACAGTACGAGGCTTCTGTGAATACGTGTTCGCATGCGTATTGGAGTGGCAATTGTAAAAATACCACTCTTGGCATAGATTGCGAAGTGGGGCTGAGAAGACGTTCCTATAATGTATTAGCTGGTTCAGTTCTGAGTGTTTGGAGTCGTGTTGAGAATGTGCTCGCTACGCGATCCGGACATAACTCTAAGATGCAAGTTATACGGCTACGTACAGGTAAATTGAGTTTGAGAATGACTATTCATGTTTCGATTAATGTTCCAATAAGATCCGAAACCATCTAACAATTTTCTTTTGTTGTGACAGATGAAGGATTGAAGATTGTCGGGACGCTGATTCCAAAGTCTTGCATGGAGTCGTTACGTCAAGCGCTCTCCTCTGACGCAGAGAAGACAGAGGAACAGACATTTTGAACGCCAAGTCTCTCATCAAGGGTAAGGTTATCCTCTCCGAGATAATCTCCGCAAGTTAATAAAATTATTTTATTGTCATAGATATAAATAGGACCAAGCAAGACTCTCGATGTGACGTAGTATACTGCGACTGTAGGAAGACTCTTCTTAAATCTTTCGTCCAAATGCGAATTCAGTCGTGATTGTGCGTATCTGCATACATTACTTGCCTGGTACCGTTAAGATGTGGTGCACTAAGTAGATTCCGAATTGAATCTACTAATCAGCGTGATGAACATAAATAAACGCTTCCGATTAATTATCGACAAGGCTAAAATTACAATTTGCTGCTTATTTCTTTGTCATGTCTATGTAATCATTCGCGAAAAATTCTAGCATTCTAGAATTCTAGCACTTGCCACGTAGATTTTTAAATAAATAGTTGAATTCTTTCTTTTATCATATATATATATATATATATATATATATATCTATATATATATATATATATATATACATACATATATACATACACACACACACACACACACACCTCTGCCACACTGATTATAATTAGAAGAGGAAGTTTATTTTTTATCGTCGCCGTTAATCATATTTTCATCCATGAAGTTCTAGCAAACGTGTGGCATAGTAGAATGAATACAAACTCTATTCTGCAAGAGAGCACAACCATTTAGAGGAGTGACAGAGCACGTATTTTCCTGTAGGACATGTGAAGTATGATGATTAATAGTTTATATAATTTAGGAACTTATTGTTTTAAGCTAGCCATTAACTTATTGTTTTAAGCTAGCCATTAACGCTAACATCCGAAGAGCATCGATTGTTATCGTCGTAATAGTGCCAGTAAATTTAATTAAACGTGAATTATTGATGGAATGCGGATTAATCGAGAATAGCAAGACGATCGGAGCAATCCGTTCTCTTCGGAAAGTATAAAAGTATACGCGACAGTTTTGATTTTTGTTTGATTGTTAAATCAAACATAAATTAGAAAGGTGTTACACACATACACAAGCTATTGCTACCGTTATTACTATAGGCTACCATTATTACTATAAATTACTGCTACTGCTATACTAGTACTAGTGTTCTATCGTTACAAAACTATCATTAATATTATCCAGATTTGAAGAGACGAGGTAATCACATAGCTATTGCAAATGTGTTTTTCCGATTTTACCATTAAGAGACTTAAAAGTAAATTCATGCAAATGTCCTTCGATTTTGATGATTTGATTGAATATGTTATTTTCTAGACAAAAACAAACAATCACGTATTTTTTTTTACAATAGCACTTTTAGAATGCAACACTTTTTTGAAGAAAAGCGATTCTTTGGAAGCGAATATTTATCTGTACAATTGATACTGTAATAAAAATTGAATAGTTTGAAAAATACTTTATAATACTTTATAATAATTTTAAAAATTTGTTCAAATAAATTTTATTTATAAAAAATAATTTAGAGAAATAACATCTCTTATACTTTTGACACTTTGAGAAATAGATTTTCTTCAAAGGGATGTTGTATTTTCTAAAAGTGCAATTAGACTTTTATAAAAAAAAAAGTCTCTTATTTTTTTATCTAGAGAACAACATATTCAAAATTCGTCAAAATCAGACGAAGATACTTCCATGAATTTCCTTATTATAATAGTATACAAGTGCCAAGTTATACGTTTATTTTCTTTTTTTTTCTTTTTTTTATTATGACAATACGAATCAGTTAAAAAATGAATTTCTATTGTGTCTGATTTAATTGTATCTTATTTTGTTCTACATTAGAGATGTGCGATCTCCATTAATTGAATCGATCTCTGAATCAATCTTGAATCGGATTGAAATCGATTTACTAAAAAATCGCATCTGAATGAATCGATCTATTGAAGATTCAATTAAAATTTTTTTAATAACATCCCAGTGAGATATGATGGAATAGATATCAAATCGACGTCAATTTGATGATTTCAGCGTCAAATCGATATTGATTCCATTGTTATTTCTCACTGAGATCGTATAAATTCAACAACGATCGTATAAATTCAACATTGAACATGATTTGCCTACAAGTAAAATAATTTTAATTTAAAAATCTAGATTTAAACTAACATTTGTACTTCTGACATAAATCAACTGACAAAATTGGTGAAATATTGTAAATGTGTTAAATTCGATTTTAACAACTGTCAATTGGTATTATAAATTAGAATTTAAATAGCATTTATTTATACATTTATTTTATACATTTGTCAGTAATAATTACTAGTTGTAACTGCAGATATTGTTAAATCCGATTAATATTAACGTGTAAATGTAAACAGTATAGGCACAGTAATATTACAACTTTGGATTCTTTAGAACACGACATATATAAAATTAATTTTCAATAAATTGATAGAGATCTAAATGAAAATATTAAATCTTTTTTATTGTATATATTATAAAACGTATTGTTGAATAGTGCAATAAAAATATAATAATAATTATTATGTAAAAATATATGATTTTTTAAATGTCTATACTTGTCAAAATCAAATCTGACGGTATTAGTAGTATCATTTTATTCTTGTTTAACATTCGGTGAATAACAGGAATGAAATGATATATCAGAATATATAATTTCCAAATTCAGCCCTACGCTTCGAAGATTGATCTCTCATTAAATGAATCGATCTACTTTAAAATGGAATCTGGCGAATCGATTAAAAAATCGATCTTTTAGAAGATCGAATCGAGATCGCACATCCCTATTCTACATATCATTGAATATACTGTAAGAAAAATCACATTCTTGATACAGGCAAGTATTATTTTACATAAAATTGAAATTTTTTTATTTCTCGGACAATTGAGTCATACATTTTTCTTTGTTTACTATATTTTCTTATGTGATTTTATAAAATTGAAACAGAATCGTAGAGATGTCTGGTGGCTTCCTATATACCTCAATGAGATATTTATCGGAATTATTTAAAACACAACGCCTCGTCTCTCGACGATCTCCACCTATACTAATTAGCCTTAAAACATAAAAAAAGAAAAAAGAATTAGATTGAAAAAAATAGTACATACAGCCGATATATTTATATTCAGATACATAAACTAGCAACCAGTGCGGCCTGCATGTATATTGGATGTAGATTGTTTGTGTCTATTTGTACGTCTGAATGAGATTCGAAGAACGAATGACGATGATATGGGCCTCGTGATTTATCATCTCTAATGGTATAATAAAACTTCAAAGATACAGATTTAGAGCGTAGAGTACTATCCGAAGTTGAATAGAATCAATCCGTGATTAGAATCCCTCATTTTAGTGATTTACTCTTAAGAACGTGCGAATGATGCGTTTGTGTATGAAAGAAAAAAAAGAGATCCGCCATCCACCTGTTTCCACAGTTATCTCCATCGTAAATCGTCTTGCGGTAGTTACATAGTGAAAACAACCGCGTGGTTTTCCACAGGTAGCGACTATATATTACATTTATAAAGGAGAGATTGACAGAGGGGAGAACAACATCCGATTGTAAAATATCTATACAACTATCAATAATCCCTTTTTGTAACGAATGGAGAAAGAACAAAAGGAAGTGCGATATTTATTGTTAGAGCGAGACTTATCGTAGATTTAATTCCTTTAGCTATTGATTATTTGTAAGGCATGATATATTATTACTGCATTACTTTAAATAATAAGAAGCAGTAGATGCGATTCGAAGGTATTAACCGTGTTCAATTCAGAGCTCGGTTTTATAATCCACGATAGCAATTAAAAATTCAGGAACAGGATTTTATATGGAAAGTCATAAAGTAATTTATAGGAAGCTCTGATGAAGTTATATATGTAAATATATATCGAGGCTGTAAAAGAGAGGCGAAACTTTAGTGTATATGAAACGCGTTTTGTGTTTGGTATTTTTTTTTTACAATTATATCTCGCTTGAGTTCCTATTTTCTAGAGGAGACTTATAAATGTAGTATCTAGTACACGTGGAAACAGGCATCATGCTTTCTAGTGAAAACTTTTTTCCGTGTTGTGTTTTTGCGGATGACTCAAGAATGCACTGCGTGTATATATGCATATAAATGTCTGTGTATGTAAAATTAATTCTTACCCAAAACGACGACGATACTCACCATTTTCGCTCCGAAAGCTTTTTTTAAAGATCCCTTATTCTGCGTTTTCGAACTGATTGATCAACTACTTTTTTTTTATAACGAAAAACTGCTAAATTAGCATATATCCTTTCCTTTTTATTGTTATCACCAAGTGTGTTAATGCAGACGCAGAATGCAAAACTATTGATTTATACAGGTACGAAATATAATGATTTTACCGCAAAATGTGCAAATCCCTTGCCCATCTTTTCTTATAGAAAAAAAATTAACCGCCATAAAAAGGAAATACGTACATAAATAAATCATGATGTCATCTTATTCTGTTTCCAGAATTCGGGAAATCAATAAATCCTTACAATTAGCGCTATTACAAACAAAGGCTATCATATTTTAACATTTATTAAGTTAACGTGTCGAACGTGGATAAAAGTTTCACTTATATATTCATTATTCACATTATATATTCCCACGTCTTGTACTTCAGTATAAAAAAACTATACAGATAAACTTCTTTTCGTGCACTTTAAACGCAAGTAGAAGGAACACTTGCTCAATCATTCACGCACACATACAATCTCGCATATTCTATCATAAATTTCCTACATATTTATTAGATCTCCATAGTACCTTTTAAATGTATGTATATCTTTACTGTGAAGCGTATTGCAAAAATTTCCATGATGAAATAATCGTTATTTGGAAATGGAAGTATCTTTGTATCGTCTAATGAAAGGCATACAGAAGCATTAAAAACGTACAAACTCCAATAACGAGGCCGAGTATAACGGAATCTCTTCTTTTACGTAGATTTATCCTCTGCATTAGACTATTCACCGCTGGAAATCGATTTGAGATATCGTTGAATCGAGTTCGTATACGTTTGAACGCTTGTCTTTGAGTCATGAGGTGATCTCGTGTTTCCATTGCTATGCTTATTTGATCATTGATCAATCGGTCGGAACTAAAAAGATACATGATAATATTATGTAAGTATAAATATATCTTAAGAACTTTTTAATATAAATATAGGTCTCGCACGGAAAAATATTGAAATTAATCAGCTGTCATTTTTTAATGTATTCAATTAACGTAACAACAAAAATTGTGTTAAAAATGGAAAGTCTGTAATTTTTAAAGGATAAAATTTAACAAAATACACATATGTAAATAAATATGTTCGAAACAGCTGTTTAGTTTTAACACCTTTCCATGACCCAAACTCCACATAAATATGTTCAAAAAAATTAATAAAACATATCTTTTAACTTTATCACAGCATTATTAACAAGGTCAAGCTGACTGACTCACTTATGAATATGTTGATTTTCTTTGAGATACATTTCGCGCCGATTTAATCCAGTCGCACTTTTGTAATTGCTATACAAAACGAACATAAGATTAATTTCTTTCGATATAAAATTTGAGATATGCAATATATAAAATAAACAATGGACAGTTATACGTACTCTATTTCCTTACGAACACTGCCTAAAAGATCCTCGCGGTCTTTCCTAGCCGTAAAATTATTTCTAATCTTGTTGAACTCCAGCTTATAGTCTTTCAGTATTTCCTTGTGGCGTTGCATCGTGTGTAACATAGCTGCTCCGTTTGGCTGCAACTCGCTCATCCTCTCGTTTATGGAGAACAACTACGTCAATTGTATTTGATCAGTATATCCATTTGCTTGCAAACATATAAGAGAAGAAAGAAGAAGAATACCTTGGTGAGCAGTGTCTCAATCTCTGATGCCATGTTCTCGAATACTTGTTCCTCGTCCAAGAGAGGAACCTCCTCTGTGGTGGCATGTCTCGTACCTGTATTTATGCCCAGCTTGCTGAATGCCACTAGCTTTGCATCGATCTCATTTTCCAGATGCCTCGCCTGCTTCCTCAGATCTGCAACAGTGACTCATATAATTAAGGCATGATTTCTTACTTTGACTTTAAGCGAAGCTTAAAATTCACTTTCTCTTTTTAAAGTCGAGAGAATAGGAGAGATAGAAAAGAATTTTAAACCTCACTTAAAATCAAAGCAACATTAGTGCAATCAGACCTAAGCAATTTCTAAATACAAAGTATAAAAAGAAAAATCGTTAAGAGCAAGAAGCATGCTCTTTTTAGAACACTATTACAAATCAATTCTTTTTTTATACTCCAAGATTGAACTTTTGGAATAATTCATCTTTTGTCTTTTCTTCTTCAAGGTGTTTCAATTAAATTTACTGCCAGTATTGAAAATTATATAATTTACGTTACATGCATTACAAATTTTCTGCCAGTATTGGCAGTAAATTTTGGAACACAGTCCATATGAAAAGAAGAAAAAGAAAAATGTAAGAAGTTCAATTCTTATATAGAAAAAAAATAAGCCTAATGTCACGTCACGATTGTTTGTGGATCACAAATAATGCAACGTGGAAACACGAATAGCATAGAGGAGATTACGTCATTATCTAGGACGTACAGAACATAGTCCTGCATTTTTGGAACACTCCTCTGACCAACTCTAACAATGTAAACAAAGAATACAAATATCAAAGTATTATTCCTTTTCCTTAAACGTCTAACGGTATTCACAAGTCTCATTATGTCCTCAGACACAGTCTTACCTTCCCAATCGATCGTGCCTAGCGAACCAGCCATTTATTGTGAATTATTGTATCGCAAACACACGCGTTCGTGGGTGACAAGGAAAACGTCACATAACACCCTTTCTGTACTTCCTCCGATGTCGAGCAAGTCTTGACAAACGGGGAAAAAGTGTAACGAGCAGAACGAGCTCTCTGTAAAGTGTAAATTGAGAAAAAGCGCGCAGCGACCTCACAGTTCGTTGCACTCCGCACTTGCACTCGCTATTAGGGAGTTTTTGCAATAATGTAAATCCAGGATACGGTGAACGCTGAAGTTCATGTTATCTTTTTCTTAATTGTTAAGAAGAAAATAACCTAACCTCAGCGTTTACCGTATTTGAATTAATTTTAACTGTTTTTTATTCCTGCACTCTCTGATGTACGCGGCGCAATAAATTGAAGTGAACTAAATATAGTCTGTTTCATTTCAACTTATTACACCGTGTGCACCTGTTCAGAAAGTACAAGAACAAAAAATTTTTTTGTCAAGCTCGTATCAGATGTATGTGTCAAGATTGCAAGTGATTGCAAGTTGGAAAATAAATTTCGACCAATCGAATAATGTTGACATTAAGTCTTCTTCATCTTGACTGATTGAATTCTGATTTCCAATTCAAAATCCTCAATTTTTTTATATATGAACAGAGAGAAACTTCTCAGATATAAATATTGATTATGTTAATTTTAATTGATTTTTATTTTTATTTTTATTTAAAATTCAAAGATAAAAGATTTATTTAAGATTTAAAATTCTATCCAATTTCGAAGAGATATTTTAGATACTTGGTTATTCAAAACAATTTAAGGTTATAAATTAACAATAAAAAAATTAATGCTTAAATCTATCGAAATTTACGAAACGATAATCATTATTTAGAATGTATAATAAATCGAAAAAACTTGAATAGATTTTTATTTTAATTAGAATTAATTTTTAAAAAGGAAGAAAAAATGGAATAATATAAATTATAAATTGTGGATAATTTAAATATTTAATAAATATAAAAATATTTAGACATTAATTAAAGATTGTGTCTTAGTTTTCAAGAAAGAAAATTTTTTTTTGATACGCGCAACATTCATTAGTTGCGTTCGGTGAATTATCTTTTTAGATGCTAATCGAACTGTTGTGTTTTCCGAACGCAACCTTGCAGAAATATGTACATATACATGCTGTCACGGATACCCGAAGCGGTATTGTTTAAAGATGGTGTGGTTCACGTTTGTGCATGATTTTTTCAGTGTTTTTCAAGTATTTTCGTCACGTTTCATTCTATCGTTTGCACGCAACGTTGTATAGGAAGAGACTAAAGTTTAGTGGGTATTGTTCCCTCGCGATATCTGTAAACACAGTCAGCAAATCTGGATGAGACCAGGGAGAGGATGATCGCCGCCTCAGAACCGGTGGTAAAGTAGATTGATGTTACACATTTATTTATTTTTCCTATACTAATACTAACACAATCGGAAACCTGTAGCTAATAATGGATACAAACAAAGCATTTTATTTCAAGGAAATATCGTGGCATAACACAGAGGCATATGATTATTGTCTCTCATTTCAGATCTGATATTTCATTGTCAGTGTAGATAAAAAATGTGCTCGAATCATGTCTCTGATTTATATCTTTTTCAATTCAAGTAATATTTTATCTTTATTTTGCTCTTTGCTTGACTTGTTAGTGATTTGTCTGTATACAGTTAACCTTTTAGAATATAATATTGAATGAATAACTATTCTTATATCTGATTTACGACATGAATAACAGTTACGCTATTTAATATAAAATGAAAAGAGGCTCAATGATTATCTGCTATGAAAACTCGGTAAAGATTATATGAAATGATTGATAATATAAAAGCTTAATATTTCTTTAAGGAATACAAGCCAGGTGGTCGGGAGATAATCTTAAAACATCCTGGATCCCTGATCAGTCAGCAGTCTAATACTCGAACGGTTGGTGGAGAAAATGTTCTATTAAAAAGATTTAGCGAAGTAAATATATCAGAAAAATCTCCTGTAAGATTTCAAAATGAATAACTATATAGTAAAGAGGAGAGAACGGGTTTGAAAATTTATGTTTATAATTAGCAATATTATCTACTTCAAAATATGTTTCTGATTACATACACATTATATACATATGATATACATTATATATATATTAATTTGAAAATTATTTTGCTGATGTAATAGAAAATTAAATCAAATATGAAGATAACTTATGTCTTCTAACATCCGTTCTCTCGCAATTTATTTTTCTTCATGCAAAGTCTTTTCAAAATGATATTTAATGGTAAATGTCTTATTTCTAGAAAGAGACATGGTTGGTACGCAGTAATAAAATATGTGAGGAGGAAGAATTATATTATTCGGGCAAAGTAGCAGTTCACTGTAAAGGCAATCAAACTACTCGAGTGCTCAAAGCAACCTATACATGTGAAACTGATATTAAGCATGCACTTTGGTGTACCTTTCACACTAGTACTCCAGATCATTTGATCAAAAGTAAAGAATCTGAATCTAACGATTCAATTGAGAAATCTATAGAATGTATTTGCTTGTTAGATTCCTATACTCTTAAAGTTTTTACAGAAAATGGCGAAGACTACGTTTCTGCTTTACAATTTCAGGTAAAGCATTTCTTTTTTGTAAGGATAAAATAGCTGTAGCTGAAAGTAAAGATGCATGTGATGACATTGTATTTTTTTGTATTGTAATCTTTGAGTGAATCATAAAATGAAATGCTTAAAATATAAGAGCAAATATCAAAAAGATTTAATTTTATTACGGTAATATTAAATTTTATTTTATTTTAACACTTATTAAAGACAAAGCTAACTAGCAGTCATAAAAATGATTATTGTTGTTCCTTGAAACTAGAAGCCATTTACAAAAAAATTATTACTATTATTATAAATGAATTATAAAGATTTATATTAACTTATAATTTTAATATAATTTTAAATACATCAATTGATAACAGGTCTCTGCTGTATGGCCAACAAAATATGGGATTATACTTGAAAAATCTCAAGTGCCAATTACGGATTCGAGGTATATATAATTTATTTAAAAATTAAATAAAATTCAATAATTTATATCCTACATTCTTATGTTTTATTGATAATTGATACAAAGTTCGAATTGCAACGTTTATGTTCATACATTTTATTTTTAGATATGTATCATTTGAAAGCAGCAGATTACCAACACAACATGATAATAATTTACCAGTGGCCTTTTCATTAATGCATCCATTAGATGAAATTTGTCCTCTATTGATTAAACATGGTAAATAAAATAGTTTATTTATAGAATTAAATATGAATAATAACATGTATTGTAAAAAATATCTCGTGCATTTGGTGATGATACTTATGCGAAATGTTTCAATTAATTTTTATTGCTAGTATAATTGAACTTAAATATTTTAGGATCTGTGTCATACATGAACGACTCAAATCAGCAGATTATATTTACTAACTCAGAGCCATCCTTTGCTATGATATATGATACGAAGACAGGTTTGCATTCGGTTTACAAAATTCGCAAAGCATCAGCTGAAGAATGCCAAATAGTTTGTGGAAGTAATGACACGATGAGTTTATTCAATCATTCAATGATGTCGCCATTAAATGTTGGTAGCAATTTATCTGCTAATAAAAGTTTCACCAATAAGGGTCCTCTAAGTCCCTTTCTTTTTGGTAAAGAAATATCCATATACATATGCATATACATGAAAAAATTAAAATTTAGTTAATTAATATATCATAATGAAAAGAGAGACATTTGTTAAGCTAATAATAATTATATAATAATACAATAATTATAATTATACAATTTGATCAAAGTAAATGATAGGAAAAATTGATGTAAATAAATGAAATGTATTGTTGCAGGAGTGTCAAGCTTACAAATAAATAACTCTGGTTTAGGATTGCCTAATACTCCATTTGGATCGCGTACTACCTCTTATAGTACTAATTCGGGTGGACCGTCACCTCAACAACAGCATTCACGTTCACAAAGTTCGATGGCTACCATTTCTCGTTGTCAATCACCTACGCAATCGGTAGCTATGTCCCCTCTGTTTGGACCACCTGTAAACTCAAATATTTACCACAGCAGATTACATCAAACTGTCATGATAACTGGCTCAAATCAAACATATAGTCCAGCTCCCAGTTACAATAGTATCCGATTAAAAGATATTCCAACTGCAAGCAAACCTTTGTATCCTGAGATCTGTCTTGAACATGTATGGACAGAGAATGTTGGTGTATCCAAGTAAGTAATTCGCGTTATCTCGCGTTATTGTCTCGGTTTGCACCAAGCTTTAAGGAGACATTTAAGAATATTTGTTAAATAATGAAGAAAATGGAAAATTTTATTTTTTTAGAGATACTTGTGGTCGTGCATCTAAGGTTTTTTTAACATCGGATCTTGTTGGACAGAATTACTTGGGCTATTTAATTCCAAATCGTTCACAACTGTCTTTAATGAGATTAGAAAAGACTAACAAACAACAACAGATTATTTTCGGAATGATAACGAACATCGTGGCTAAAGATGCTATTAATTTATCGGTTAGTATATATTATTTATCTGCATATTTAAAATAAGGAAAATACAAAATCATTTGAATGTATTGTATATTGAAAATGTGTATTGATTAATGTAATTTGATAATAACATAAATTGATTTCTTCCAGAATTTGCACATGATAGCAATTGTAGATATGTCAAATGGTATAACGTTATACACAGGAATTACATGCGTGGGTAAATTGCATATATCTGGAATGCTCTCAAATTTTACGGGCAGTAATTACTTTTTATCAAATAGTAATGCTAAGCTCGGATCTCCATTTCCGAGACGGAGTTCTTTGATTCCTCAGAATTGTACAGCCTCGCACGAAATTAAATTCGAAGAAGCTTTACATTTATTGAGTCCTGTAGGTGGTAATTGTGCTCGTCCGCCAATACTTTTGGAAAATTCATTACTGGACACGAGTTTTCTCACTTTGAAAGAAACTGTAGGTAATGAGATAACCGTAGAGTGTGGAAATAAGCAATATTTTCGTGTAGCAATACCTGTTGCCAGTACATCGCCTTTAGGTAAGTATATTAAATCTGAGAAACATTAGCATATGAATAAATAAATTTATTAATATTGATTGCAAATAATTGAAATTAATTGTTCTCACATATGTATTATATAGTTAACTCACGTTATACATTTTTTTACAGTTACTAAATGTTTACATATTCTACGAAATGTTCTCCAAAGAGACTTAGCGATGCAATTGTTGGTTAAATGGTACGGTGCTAGAAATGCCCCAGGCCCACAAGACTTTTCACCGGCGCAAGAGTGGGATCTCTTTCTTATAGTTCTGTTTACATTATTGGGATATGATGTGGAAAAACTGGATGTGATACGAAATAACGAAAAAGATCAGTGTACAGAATTACCTAGTTTACAGATGATGTTACCCAAAAAGCAAAAAACTAGCAATTGTGGATCGACTGGTGATTGGGTGTATATGTTAAATGCAAATGAATATGAAAATTCTCGAACTTTTATGTCGAATGTATTAAAGGGTCAGATAGTACCTTGTTTTATTACGTCTCTCAATGCTATAGAATCAAGTAGTGTTGGCAAAATAAATGTACAAGCTATCTTGTTTCCACATTTTTCACTTATTTTATTTTCTCTTCATTTGTTATACGAAGAATTAAAATTAAACAGCATTATATCGAAAAATTTGCCATTACTCGGACAACTATTATATCAATTAAGCATAGATCTGAAATTCGAAATGTATGCTCATCATTACTATCTTGATTCACCTTCGTTGGCTTCTCTAAAAAACATGAGATCTCAAATTAGTGACTCAGATTTGGAGAAAATAATAATTCCAAGTTACATACCTCGAAAACCACCAAATATATTTGAAACGTTAAACAGTATGTTGAGTGGAACGGACATGATTGCATTTCCGTATTTAAGTTACATTAATCCAAGAACAAGAAATATAATATATCTAACAGCTCTTATAGCAAATGAAAATCGTATTGATATATTAGAAATGGAGAAATATATCAAAATAATTGTACCTGCTGGAAATCGTATCGATTTTCAAGAAATCGGAAGCAAATTTGACAAAGAAATACTGAAGAGATTGGAGAAACCAACAATGGACAGAATAATATTATTATATCACGAAATGGGTAAGCAAACAATACAGCAAGCAATTAAATATTATGAAAATTATCCCTTTTTCAAAGATAAAAAATAATATTTTGATCTTAGATATGAGAAAAGAAGATCTCGAGACATTGCCGCCTGCGGTATCTTTGATGATAAAAGATGTTATGCATAGATGTAGAGAAAATCCACCGTCGAATTGGCCTATGCACGCATATGAACTCATAGATCGCCAAGATCTAGCCGTATTAGATAAGCATTTAAAACCATCTTCGAGATTGCAATATATTGATAGTGAGACGAGAGATTATGGAACAAAGGATGAACAAGATGATGGCATGGAATTTGATGATATGGTAAATGATTATGTTATTTTCTGCATTTATCTCTACATTAAATATATAGATACATATTTTTTACAATGTTTATAATTTGAACTTTATTTCATTCAATAGATATTGAAATTACGATTTAGTAAGGATCATAGAATTGCTGAGGTACGAAGATTGCTTAATTCCTCGAAACCAATGAGGATAGCAATAGTTCAAAGATCAAATGTAAGCGATCACGAATTTATAGAAGAGCAGGAAAGACATTTGCTCACATTATGCACGAGAACAATGGCATTACCTGTAGCTAGAGGCATGTTTACATTGAGAACTTCCACTCCGATGATAACAGAACAATTGCCCATTCCACGATTATGTTTAACCGGTATGATTGCATATCACAATTTAAATTCATTCCTTTAATTGATTAATTAATTATTTTATATGTTTTCATTAGGCAAGGCACCGCCTCGTGGAACTACTGTCGAGTTAACTCACATAGATGTTCCTCCAAATATGAATCTGTGGCCGCTTTTTCATAATGGAGTAGCTGCAGGCCTATGCATTCATCCAGATGCTGCGAATATCGACTCGACATGGATAGTGTATAATAAACAACAACAGGGTGAATACGGTGTAGAACATTCGGGATTTTTGATGGCTCTTGGTTTAAACGGACATCTGAAAAACTTAGCTCCCTTAAGTACATACGAATATCTAGCCGATTGTCATGAAGCTACTAGTGTTGGACTTTTATTGGGCTTATCGGCAACACATCGTGGCACAATGAATGTATCTATGACTAAATTATTATCATTGCACGTGGAAACACTTTTACCACCAACGAGTATTGAATTAAATGTACAACAAAATGTACAAGTAGCGGCGCTGATGGGAGTTGGTCTTGTGTATCAAGGAACTGCGCATAGACATATCTCACATGCTTTATTATCTGAAATTGGTAATTATCTGTATAATATGTACATATATTACTAATATAAATGCTAATATATAGATTTATATTTATAGGTAGGCCACCAGGACCCGAAATGAAGAATTGTGTAGATCGCGAATCGTATTCCTTGGCAGCAGGATTAGCATTAGGTCTAGTCATACTTGGCTCTGGTAGCGGAACGGATGTACCTGCGAGCATACCTGATACTTTACATTATTATATGGTTGGTGGACACATAAGACCATTTTCTGGAGCACAGAAGGATAAATACAAGTCTCCTAGGTACAATGAAATTTATATAATTAAATTTTTATAATTAAAAAATTCATACAATTCTTTAAACAATTTAAATTTAAAAAAATTTGCTTGGGAAGAATTAAAATTAAAATAAATTTAAAACCTTTCCCGTAAAAAATTCTATAAATTTCTGTACATTTTTTTACTGAAATAGAATCAAAGTACAATTTTTCTTAATTTATAAATTGTTTCTTTGTTTGCAGTTACCAGATACGTGAAGGTGATTCGATAAATATTGACGTAACAAGCCCGGGAGCAACGATAGCTTTAGGATTAATGTATTTCAATACCGGAAATCGTGCGGTAGCAGAATGGATGCAACCACCTGATACACAATATTTATTAGAATTTGTAAGGCCAGATTTCCTGCTGTTAAGAGTGCTCGCCAAGTCATTGATTTTGTGGGATGACATCGAGCCAACCAAGACATGGGTTTCTAGTCATGTGCCGAATATCGTTTATAAATATAGATTGCAGAAACCTACGCCGGAAGTTACGCAAAATGTGGATTTGGAAACTATCAAGTAAGTAATGATATCTTTTCAAAGCATTTTTTAATCTCTCAAATTTATCTGATATACAAATTTATGCTATTTATCGTTATAATTTATAGCCAGGCCTACTGCAACATTATAGCTGGTGCTTGCATGGCACTAGGATTGAGATATGCAGGCACTGCTAATAAGAACGCTTTCAAGACTTTGTATAATTACGCTCAGATGTTTACGGCATTGTCACACAAAACTATAGCCGAATTGGCTGGCAAATCCACCGTTGAAACGTGTCTAAACGTTGTTCTGCTTTCAACTGCAGTGGTAATGGCGGGTACTGGTAATTTAGATGTAAGTATTAATATTTGCTAACAATGAGCACTCAAGAAACACTTATTGACAATCTGTATCTAAATTTATAGATTATGAGGATATGCAGACACATACGCACTCGCGTAGGACTCACCAGCGGTGTAGTTACATATGGATCTCATTTGGCAACCCACATGGCTCTCGGTCTCCTTTTTTTGGGTGGTGGAAGATATACACTTTCTAACAGCCCGAATTCAGTGGCGGTTCTGATAATTTCGCTTTTTCCAAAATTTCCAACTCATAGCAATGATAATAGGTTTGTGAATGTTGCTCTTATAATGAATGTTCCTTTAATTCTTTTAAAAAAGAAAAAATTGTGTGAATAAAAACTATTTTTATCATAATAAAAAAGTTTTAAAAAAGCTTTCTTTTCACACTTTTTAGATGATAATACTCTAAAATCTTTTGTATCTAAGCAGTGTTATTATTTCAATAGGTATCATTTACAAGCTTTACGTCATTTATACGTATTAGCAGCTGAACCACGTATTATCTTACCGAGAGACATAGATACTGGACAGTATTGTTACGCGACAATACATTTAACGTTCGAAACTAACAAAGAAGCTGAAGGACAAGAGATCAGTTTACAAGCACCCTGTTTATTACCGCAGTTATGTAGCTTGAAGAAGATTGAATTAAAAGATTCGAGATACTGGAAAATTACATTTTTGAAACATCACAATTGGCAACAATTAGAAAACATGTTAGAAAGACATGATTTCTTAAGCATCAAGCAGAGAGCTGGTTGTTTATCGTACTTGGAAGATCCTCATGTAAAACATTATTATTATTATTTAAAGAAATAGCTTAAAGATTATTCATTTTAGTTGTATACATATTAAACGTATTATAGATATCTTTACAAATGTCATTGATGAGTATTTTATTTCAATTAGGGTTTTAGAAGCTTAGTGGCCCAAACTCTGACAACGGAAAATGCAATTGCATGGGCTGCGCGGCCAGAATATGTTACATCATTTACAAATGATAAAACTGTATTGAATGTAGTGACGTCTTTTTTGCAATGGTCAAAAAATGGAATGATTCGTTCAGAAAGTATTAAGAATTTGTCGCAAAATGGTACAATTTGATTAATATACGCTTTTAATATACACTTAACTCAAGATTAATAGAGATCTATAATATATTTTATATAATTTTTTTATAAATTATATGAGATTTTTTTATATGAAAAGGCATTATATTTACGACTATTTTACATGAAAAGAGATTATATTTATGACTATTTAATTTACAAATTAAGAGAATCATATAAGATATCTTTTCAAATAGTTCTCATCTATATTGATACATCTTCTTTTTATATATTAACTCTCTTATTTCTCTCGTTTTTGTAAAATAACTTTTTCATCGAATAATAACTTTAAATTTACAGATGTACAATGCAAAATGCCAGAATTTGAACAGTATTTCCTTCACATGTTTGCAATAATAGTGTATGAATGCATTACAAAAGATAAAGTAAGTCTTATACCGTTATGGCTGCATATAATTAAAAGTATAAAAATCATTGAGGAGCAACCAAACAGCTTTGCGATATGGCAAATAAAGCTTCTTTTGTCACAAATGTCGAGGAAAACCAACTTTACAGATGATGAAAATCCATTACTCAGCATAGAAAGTATGCTCGCAATTAAACAGAAAACGTCGATTATTCTGGATAAATGGGAGCACGGTATTTATTAAAGCATGGCATTAATTTAAATTGACAATTAGCCAATAATTTATTGTTAATTTTGTTATATTTAACTTTTTTCTTTTCAGACATAAAATCTGTGTTTAAAGAATATCTTACAACTGGAAAAGTACAATTCTCTGATACTACATCTCTAGCTAAAATGTGTGCATATTTTATATTCTATGGTATACCATATCCAATCGACAAATCAATCTGTAAGTTTCCACAAATACGTAAATGTTTTTACTTGATAAGGATATCATTCACTTTCCATTTATTTTTAGTGAATTCAATTACGACGGCGCAGAGCTCTTCTAATATACCGAATATTACACTGTATAAATTGCACAAAATTTTACAAACAAGTTGAAGGTAAAATCTTTATATAATACATGTACAATAAAATATTAAAAATAATTGAATATTAATTTTTCTTTTCATTAAAGTCATGATGTTTTTACTTACATTGCAAACTAAAAACATTATTCTACAATCAATATGTGGCTACATGAAATAATCTGTAATTTTTTTTGTTGCATTTAATGTTTAATAAAATTTGCATAACAATATCTACATACATAGTAAAAATCTAAAAATAAATATATCTTAAAAATCTTATAAATAAAATAACAATTAAAAAGGATAAATTGAGAAATAACTCATATAGGATGAAATGTTACTATTTTAGAGTTTGAATTTAGTGGCCGGTAATAAGAAAAAATATATAAATATAGGCATTTAGATTTTATTTTAAATAAATCATAATTATAAAAAAGATCACTATTCATTTATAAAAATACTTGTAATCAGCAATATATATTAAATTATTATTCAGGATCACAGAAGTCTTACAAATAAATTCTCATCTCTAGTTGTATTCCATCGAATTATTTGTATAATTTTTTTATATAATTCAATTTAATGTATATATACATTTATTAAGTTATATTAGAGCAAATATGTTGAATTGATGAAAATTACAAAATGTTACGTAAATAGCCTGTTTCGCCTTCTATAAAATTGTTCTTCGTGTATAATAGGTGTACCAGTTATCATATGTATCAAGTTGTCGATCCTTTCTCCAACAAAAGAATAAGAATATAAGCATCCAACTAAAATACCACCCAGATGACCGATAAAGGAAGAATTTGGGACCAATAAGTGTATCAATATTAACTCGAGCCAAACCGCTAGTTTACTTGGTACTATTAATCCACTGATATTGTGTAATTTGTCGCGTTCTTCGCACAGCGCAATGATTTTCAGTGCAAATAATGTGGCAGAAAAACCGATAGCACAAGCCGTGAAATATCCGTAATCGCCTGTTAATTGCATCAGAATGTATCCTAGGAATACATACATAGCACTACATCCGATAGACAATACACCCAGTAAAAGAACAAAATTCATCGTTCCGTAGATGGGCTCCAAGTAAGAACCTTTCAGAATAAAAGAAAGCATGTTGTAGTACAGATGCATGTCAGATCCATGTTCGAAATTTGAAAGGAAGAACGATTGCCAGTTTTTGTACTTAATTATTTTAATAGCCGATATGCATACATCTTCCGCGTTCCATGGCACCCGTATTAGGCCCATATACAGTAAAGTCTAGAAAGAGAAAAATATATTTATACTCTAAGAATGATGCTCATAAAAACTTGTAAAGCTAAAAACTGTATAGCAATCGATTAGAAAGATTAATTCAATTTTATCAAAGTGAGTAAACTGTGTTAATTCTAAAGAGATTGACTCAAAATAGAGCAAAACCAAATTATTAAAACAAAATTATATCAAATTTTTGGTAAAGATTACCTGTGCAATGATTCCAATTAGAGTAGCAGGTGGTATTTTATCAAGTCCAAAGTTCAGAGCCTGCATACACAGCAAGAATATGCCATTCTGCAGGCCTTGCTGCCGTCTTTGGCGCATCATGATACAGGATATGATGTAATATATTGTTCGATGAGAAGAATCAATTTCAAAATGCCGAAAACAAATTTTCACATCTCTACAGGATTGTCCTGTGAGTAAATTTTAGATATCCATATTTTTTTATCAATATGGATAAGTATGTGATGTTAAGTTTCAACTGAATTCAACTGAAGTTTCACTGAATCCTCAAGTTTCACTGAATCTGCACTTGCTTGATGTTTTGTTTATAAAAAAAAAAGAGAGTCTGAACAATCAAAGTATCCACTTGATGCTGTAAAAAGAATAGTGAAATTAAAAGCGATTTTTAAAAGAGATTATACTGTGAGTATTCATACTTCAATTCTATATTTAAGATCATCTAATTGAATCTGATCTTAAGTGATTTGAAATTTCTGCTTTTAATTAACAAAATAATTCATTAAAATCTAAAGATCGTATTTAAGTGATCTTAAATATAAATATAAAATCGAAATATCAAATCGGACTACAAATACCACTACAGATTACATTTTAAGATTAGAAATCTGTATGATAGAATAAAATTAATGGAGAATTCTTGAATAATTTATATCAATGTATGAAAAAATAATCTCTAGCATTGCAGTTTGTTATATTATTTTGAAAACCTTCGTAACAAATTTGTTCATATAAATAATTATCCAATCAAATGGACGCAGAACGTATCGATTACATTGCAATATCGCGCGCAATTCGTACGTACTGCTGCTATTTGTTCAATAGATAAAACAGATTTTTTAACCTACAAAAACCTTCAACGTTCTAATTTCATTTGTCTCAGGTCCACGGCTGTCACTTCTGTATTTCCCTCAAGAAAACACATGATTACAACAAGTTTCTAAAGCGAGAAAATAAAATTTCCCAGTTGGTTGATCCGAATCACTGTAATCAATATAGAAAACAAAAACGAAACTGAATGAAATAATTAGAACCGAATGTGACATCGATGACATGAAATTTTGAAAGATGATGTAGTGCATGCTGATTGGTTGCACCATGTCGATGTTCCTCCTTTCTACTTCGATATATTGCGCGATTGGAGGTAGACGCGAGGTATCGAAGTCGAAATCTCGGTCGAAATACCACATGCCAATGAATTACATATATATGATGCTCCGGGAGTTGGATACATGTTGTCGACCGTGTAGAGGAACACCTCTATCTGAAAGAGCATCTTCCACGCGTCTGTATCCGAGAAGATAAGGACTTATTATAAACATACGATGCGCGATCACTTTTTCTTATCATAAAGATAAGATAGTCTGATCTTTCAAAAGGACGATACAAGTCGAGTGTTTGCGATATTAATAGATAACGTGGCACGCGTAATTTCCTTTTTGGTTCTCTCTGGAAAATAATAGGGATCCTTATTACTTTCCATTGTGACAAATGCGTCGATAGAGTGACGCTAGTGTTTGAACAATATTTCACAAGGTAAGGAACAAGCTTTTTTATGATTGTTCTGATTGTTTTATTTTGTACATCAGACAACAGTGTTCAGAAAACATCCTTATGATGTCTTTTAGGTATCTTTTAAGCTTGGTTGCAATATAAGATTAATTTTAATTTTGATTCAGTTTTTTCTTTATCTTCTTCTAATTCTAAGATAAATAATAAGTTAAACTGAGATTGAAATTGATTTTATATTATTGGGTTTTATACTTGTTATTCTACCAATGTAGATTAATTTTAATATCGGTTCAATTTGCTAATCATCTTTTTCTAATTTTTAGAACTTGAAAAAACTGAAGATTTAGTTGATTCAGAAGATTAAAATTAAACTACGTTGGTAGAAACAGACATTTATATCAATGTAAATTAATTGTATATAATCTTGGTTTAACTTATTCTTTATTCTTTTCTAATTCTTAGAATTAGAAAAAGTAAATTAAATCAAGATTAAAGTTCATCTACATTGATAGAAATATTTGATATGTATGTTTCAAAAGATGTATGACATCTTTTAAACATGTATATATTATCTGAGATATCACTAAAGATATAACAGTTCTCCACGAGATGTCCTTAGGACATAGAACATCTTCAGAATGGCTTTAGGACATCCCTTGGAGAATTGTGTTGTATGAATGAAATTGGATTCAGAAATAACAAAATATTCTTTGTGGCACAAGATGGTAAAAAAGGACGGGCTTTGGAAGCTGACGCAGCTTCGAGCGCTGATGAAGAATGTTCAACCTAGTGGATGGTCTCTCATTCGAAAAAAAGGTATCCAGGCTCTGATTGTCACTGGAGAGGATGCACATCAATCAGAATATTCGACGGAGCGAGATCAGAGGCGATGTTTTATCAGCGGATTCCGTGGTTCCTACGGGACGGTAGTCATATTGCACGATGCAGCATTGCTGTGGACTGATGGAAGATATTACCAACAAGCTATGTCGGAGTTAGATCCACCAGAGGCATGGACTTTGATGAGGGAAGGTTTACTGGATACACCTACTATCACTGCGTGGCTCGCTGCGAATTTACCATCAAAATCCGTAGTCGGAGCCGATGCTAATCTAATAAGTTTCACGGAATGGACACGATTGCAGAACAGTTTAATCGATGCCGGTCACGATTTGATTCCACTTTCTGAGAACTTGGTGGATAAAGTATGGGGTGATGATCAGCCAGCACCAACAGCCAACATAGTTTTGCCACAATTGTTACGATATTCGGGTCGAAGTGCAGGAGACAAAGTAAAAGCATGTCGCGATGCTATGCGAGAGAATGGCACGACGATACTTGTAGTGACTGCATTGGATGCAATTGCGTATCTACTAAATTGGAGGGGATCTGATATACCTTTCAATCCTGTCTTCTTTGCATATGTCATTCTCACTCTGAAAGATGTACATATCTTTATAGATAGAAGTAGACTTAGCCAGGAAGCATTGGAACAACTGAAGAACGAGGGTGTCGATCCAATCTTTCATGCCTACGAGGATATACATGTTTATATGAAATCATTCGTACAGTCGTGTTCATTTGAGAAAGATAAAATGTGGATCAGCAATAAATCCAGCTTTGCGCTACACCCGGATGTTGCAACTATTCAAAAACATACGGATATTACACCTATTAGCGTTATGAAATCGATAAAGAATGCTACCGAAATAATTGGAATGAGAGCGGCGCATGTGAGAGATTCTGTCGCTCTTGTAAAATATTTTGCTTGGCTAGAAGATAAAATCAAGAATACGAACGAATTGATTACGGAAATTTCAGGTGCGACGCGGCTGGAACAGTTTAGACAGTAAGTCGATTATGTATATTTTATAAAGCAACTCATTTTTTACAATGTAAAATGTAGATAATGTAGATACAAGAAATTAATTTTTTTTCTAAGGGAACAAGCTCATTTTGTCGGATTAAGCTTTACCACTATATCGTCTGTCGGTCCTCATGGAGCAGTTATTCATTATGCACCTACAGCAGAGACTGATGTGCCTATTACAGATAAAGAACTTTATCTCTGTGATTCTGGTGCACAGTATCATGATGGTACGACAGATGTAACGAGAACATTACATTTTGGTGAACCCACAAATTTCGAACGTGAATGTTTCACTAGAGTTTTTAAAGGACAATGCCGGCTATCGACAATGGTATTCCCCTTGAAAACAAAAGGAAATTATCTTGATACACTGGCGCGTGAAAGTTTATGGGGCGTTGGGTACGAAGATTTTTAAAATGAAAACATATTTTATGCGAAAAAATTCAACTCTTTATATCTAACTATGAATTAATTTTAGTCTCGATTATCTTCACGGTACTGGCCACGGAGTAGGATCTTATCTCAATGTCCATGAAGAGCCGATTGGTATCTCATGGAAGCCCCATCCGGATGACCCAGGTTTACAATCAGGAATGTTCTTATCAAACGGTATGATAAAAACATAAATAAATCGTAATCGTTTACGCAATCGAAAACAATAAAAAAAAACATATTTTCAAAACAGAGCCAGGATATTACGAAGACGATAAGTTTGGTGTCAGATTAGAGAATGTTGAGTTAGTTGTTCCTGCAAAGACACCTTACAATCATAAAAACCGAGGTTTTTTGACATTTGAAACTATGACACTTGTCCCTATTCAAACGAGTCTGCTCGATGTATCAATGCTTTCTGACAAAGAGGTATGCGCATTCTCAAATATTTCTCATTTTATTTAAAAATATTTCAATTATGTTTCATGACCTATCTTATTCCAGATCGAATATTTGAATAATTATCATGTAAAATGTTTGGAAGTTTTAAAACCTTTGCTACAAGGACCGGAGAACATTCAAGCACTTAAGTGGCTTGAGAAACAAACCCTTCCTATTTCTCGCCCTAACTGTAATTTAGCACGATGAATTGTAAAAAAAGTCTCTTGAGAGTATGTAACATAACGAGATTGATTTAAACCAATATTACAACGAGGCAGCAAATATTCAATTGGCATAAAATTCATATAATTTTGTGTACACGGATGGCTGTGCAGTATTATAATCCACCCATGTACACACAATTACTTAAATCGACTATACATGAGTGAATAAACAACGAACGAATAGCAAAAATGAATATTTTATTTAAGACTCTTTGGATTATATTTAAAATATTGTACTGTTTTATAAGTCGAATTGCAAAGTGAATCAAATTCTAATAATCATTCCATTTGCATTTACTATGACGTAAATATCTAAATAAATATAGAAAATATATTTGTATACATTGTTCGTTTTTTATTCATTCACCAGATCTATCACCTTGAGAGAGAAAGAAACAAACCTTTACCATGAACGCAATCCATTTAATGTTCTCAACGCCCGCATGCATTATTTCATTCTTGTTTAACATTTGATAAATAAAAAAAATGAAATGATGTTTGCAAGCATTATGAATGTTAAATGGAACGCACTCCACGTTGGTCGTACAATGTTCAATGTATCAAAATGAATCAAATGTTATACAGTTTATTATTCATATCTTATATATATATATATATATATATATATATATATATAATACAAAAACATGTTATTTTAATAACAGATATATGGATCTAAAATTATATTATAAGCCACTAACTATGTCACAATTTCATCTCGATATATACTAAACTATGAGACATACATTTTTTAATTCCTATTCTTTCTATTTTTTCGGCACATGTTATTTATTTTATGTTGAAGCTGTGTTATATATAATCAAATAAGAAGATAAGTACAGAAAAAAATATTTACTTTTTTAATTTCAACTGCATTTAAAAGTTGACGAGTTTAGGTTGTTCAAAATACGCGCATACATACACTCAGCGTCATTAATTTCCGAATTAGTTCTTTTTTATTGGATACTTCTAAATATAAAATTTAGAAAATTATGTTATACAGAATTAAATTGAGCAATACAAACACAGATTTAGTATTTTAATTGACAATTATGGTAAATCTAATTCGGAAATGGAAATACAATATTATACTGAACCGCCATCTCTACGCGACTTACATGAAGCCACTTTTAGGTCTCAGGATCGAACGTATCTAGTTATTTCTGTTTCATGGTTTAGAATGGACATGTATGAGACCAATATTATATTTGTCCGTTTTCGTCATACGCCAAATTTTTTTAAGTCTATTATCTGTAGGATAGAGAGATCCGAGTACTTCTCTATCCTACAGTCAATTAATACGCTTGAAAAATTTATTATAACAAATGTAATATCAGAGTTTAAAGCTTATTGAAACTAACAATTAAAGCTCTGGCATTTGAAACAAATTAGATCATAAAATTAAACGTATCCCAAAATAATTTTTTTTTTCGAGAAGTATTTCGAAAAAAATATCGAGAAAAATATCAAAGGTGCTTGAATTTTCAAAGCGCTTGAAATATTATAACACTTTTGCTTGAAATACAATACATGTATTTTGATATTTTGTGTATTTTCTATCCGATCAAAATTAACATGTCCAATAATTCCCAAATATAAACGTACGAAATTTGATAAAGAATCTTTGCTCTCTTTTTACTGAACATTTTACGCGTAAAATATATGTATCCATCAAATAATTGCGATATCTGATGAATATTTTCGTATTACAACATATTTATCAAATATGAATTATACGTGAGTAGATAATCCATCGCCGCTGATAGATATCGCATAATTTACATGGCGGAAGTAATCCTGCAAGGGAGATGTTGAAACTGCGGAATTGGTTTTTAAATGCATACAATTTACATTTAAAATTACTTAAAAGTTATTTAATTAAGATTCATATCCAGGCTAAGGAATATTTTTTGTAAAAAATTATTATTTAGGTTTTTAAGATGATTATTAATTTCATTATTAAAATTATTAAAAAGATGATTAATCTAATTTGAGATTTACATATATTAATTTCAGCTTCAGTTTGCAATTGCAATTTGTCTCAAATCCAACGAACCTTATCGGCGCGCAGTTTATAAAATTGAAATAATGTATTTGCAAAATTTGCATTTAGTAAACACTAATATTCACTATAACCAAAAATAGAATTATTTCTACTAATTGTTATATTATTAAAAATTTTATAATTGAAATTTATATTTAAATATATAAAATGGCTTTTGCCTTTTTCGCGATACTCTTATTGTTATAAAATACTTTGTTTGGAATTGACGAATGTTGATTCGATATTGACGTCTGCATTTTATAATATATTCTACGGTTATTTCTATGCTCTCGCAAGATGCCGTGTGTAAATAACGTGTTTTTAAATACCTTTAATATTTATAGAAGATGCACCTGTGGAATGTGTATTAGATATTATCTGTATGGCGAAATATAAATATTTCTCCATACAGAAATGTTTATTCGATCAGCAGATTACATAAGAATTGAACTTAAACGGAAATTAAACGATATAATATTTTTATTAAATAATTTTATTAATAAATTTTTATCAACGGATTTTCGATATATAAATATATTCTTTGAGATTAGATTAATTTATACATGTAATTAACCAATATTCTTTGTAACCATGTAAAGCGATTGATTATAGCCATTATTATCTTGACTTTTTATAATATAATTACGACGAGAGGGAAGAGATAATTTCTCGCGAGCTAGGGATGATGGGGAAAACGATTAGGAGAGCAGGACAGTTTCAATGCGTTCTGATTGAAAAACTTAGTTTTCCATGTACCTTGCATTTGTTGTAATAAAAAAAAAATAAAGATCGAAACATTTTTTATACGACAAGATTTGCTTAATAATAGCATGAACACCTAACTTTGACTCATAACCTCTTTTTGAAAAAAATTAGAGAGGGGTCATGTAATTTTTCTTATTTTAACACGAGAGCACAAAGAATGCAAAATTATGCCATTGCTATCTGAAAAATAAATAAATAAAATTTAAGCAGTAAAATTATAATTTGTTATTAAAAAATATTTTCTTTATAATAAAAATGAATATTTTTATGAAAAATATTGAAGAAAAATTGTTTATAGTAATGATTTAAATTTAGATATTGACAGTTCTAGAACTGATTAATGTTTTCACTAGTGTGACGTTATATTTAAATAAAAAAAACTGATAAACATTTCATACTCTTAAAATGGTATAGTAAAATTTCATTTTTTTAGTTCCAAAATGTTCTTTAAATTCATTCTTTTAATTTCATTCTTTAATATCCATATTAATATCCATATTAACTTTTCAAAATTTTTATATTTTATTTACAATTAAATTACTTAAAACTCTCCTCATAAGAATTCAAGCTATTTTAGAAAATTATTTAAAGAAAACTATACAGTCAAAAAAATCTGAAAAAATTCAGAATATTAATTACAAATTTATTCTCAATATTTAATTAAATCCTTATGTTATATGAAAAAACTTAAGAACTTCCTTAATTTAATTGTTTATTCAATTGAGCCTAATATTATCAAATTAATTTAAATAAAAAATAAAATAAAATTCGTTGCTTAGAATAATATCACATTCTTACAGTCAATCAGTCAAAATTTCCGTCAATAAGCTATCAAAAACTAGGAAACCTTTGATAATCGGCGCGTCTTTATAATTTCCGGTTGGAAACGCGTCGTGGACAAATGATAATGAAGAGTAAGTGAAAAAAAAATAATGAGAAAAAATTAAAAAGTCACAGATGAAGCTACCGTCATTGACAAGTGTGGGAGTTGCATTAAGTGAGCCCGCATTACGTTAAATAAGCTTCGCGCATCATTCTATAAATATTGCACGCGATGTGTAAACTCGCATCAATCGATTACCGGCAAGGGCTTTCGCGAACGCCTGTCGCACCCGCCGTGTCGGCACCCTCTTTCTCTATCTCGCCGACGTAACAATAACCGTGCGGCACCGTAATTCTGAAAATAGCGACGGCAAGAGGTGAGCTGACGCTATTTCGAGTCGCGTGTCAAAACACATCGCGATACGCGATGCGTATCAGGGGCTGCCGGTTTGCGTTCCAGCACGAGAGTAGGTATAGTCCAATCGAAAGATGAACCGTCGTGCGTCGCGTACGTATCAGCGTGCATAGCGTATTCTGACGCGCCCGTATGTACGTCTGTATGCGTGCGTTTAGTCCGCTTCTATATATAGACTTGAATCCCTGCGTATCTCAGTGTCAGGGTGAATGACGGGAGGGTGGAAGGGCGATAGAGTTGCAGGCAGGGTCGCCAGGACGCTCTCCCCAGTGTCATCCCCGACGGTCAAGGGCAGTGGCGTCGCGTGACGTCATGCGACGCTGCAGTGACGCAACTAGTCGCCAAGGGCAACCCACGGTTATGGTCGCTTGGCAACCCCTTTTCGCCCTACTGCTGCCGTTTGAGTCGCGGCTGCCGAGTGCCATACTCCCTCCCACCCTCTTATCCCACCTCATATCGCAGCCGCACTCTCTATCTCGCGTACACGTGCCGTTGCTCAATGAACTCTCCCCGCCGTCTCTCCCTTTCTCTCTCTCGCTTTCTTTCTCTCTCTCTCCTTCTCTCTCTCTCTCTCACTCACTCTCTCACTCTTTTTCTCCTACTTCCCCCGCCGTGCCGTTCCGTTCGCCGTGACGTGACCCTAACCCCTAGCGAGGCCTTCGCGGATGCTGCGAGCTGCGACGCAACCCGGAGTAACGACACCCCGGCCGGTTTTACCCTTCTCTTCTCCCTCGCCGCTCACCATCAGGATTTTTCATTTTAATATCAACACACACTAATTCTGAAAAATATCATAGAACTCGACCGGTCCGTAATACCGGGAATTATATTACTCCTGTCCCGAAATCGTGGTGTAAAATCGTGCAATGCTACCCCATACTTTGCTATTTAACGAATAATCGATGGAATTGTTTCAATTCCAGATATCAGAGAATATTCTGGAAAGTTCCAATCTTTGCTCATTCTACAGGACAAGAG
>Ga0157363_1000272_pt1 | contig 40324 bp, 37 predicted proteins | sample AttsexASBM1_FD_111477 | JGI IMG/M metagenome (GOLD analysis project Ga0157363, IMG submission 111477) | Fungus gardens microbial communities from leaf cutter ant in Ribeirão Preto, State of São Paulo, Brazil - Atta sexdens ASBM1 | ecosystem: Host-associated > Fungi > Mycelium > Unclassified ... | reverse complement strand
CAGACAGGCGGCCGTCCTGGCGAGCACAATTTGCGCCGTGTGGACCGCTCCGATTTCCGTTGCCCTGCCATCCTCTACGCCTCCAATGTTAAGGTGTTGCGATGACCGGTTGAATCCGCCGAGTCATCGTTTGTCACGGAGATGTGGCAGAGCGGGAGGAGAGGGGACTTGAAAAAAACCGGCATCGGCATGGGATTGCTCGCAGTTCTTCTGGCCGCACCGTTTTCCAGCGTTTATGCCGAACCAGAAGAAACTGTCACCGTTACCGGCCAGCACGCTATACGGGTCGGGAGCTATAAAGGCATTTACCGGGTGTATGACCGGTTTGACCGCCTGCCGGACAAGGCAGGGAAAAATCTTTCTCTGCACTTTTTGGGGGACATCCTGCCTGACCATGCCGCACCGTCTGAGGCGCGGGTCGTCCTCCATACTAAAGAAGGCGATATTCCGCTTTTTGTTGGTCAGGATCGGGAGATGCATTTTCCCCGTTCCGAGGCTCTTCTGGCGGAAAATCCTCCGGTTCTGCTGACCCTGCCGTCCAACCGAAAGGTTCAGCTTGAACTGGCGATTGAGGTTGATCCTCTTCCGGTACCGTCTTTTACGAAAGAGCAGGCTGAAGGCTGGCTTGGTGAGATCAATGCCGCCATTCGCGATTTCTTTGGCGTGATCCTCGCCTTTCTTGCGCCAGACGCGCACAGACTGAAGATTGACGTCGCCCCCGGCGCGCGTTTTGAAGCCGTGGAAAATGGCAAGGCACGGCTTTTGGTCGATAATCAGGGCGCCGTGCCTTACACGTTCATTCTCCGCCCGCAGGATTATCAGGATGGCACCGTATTCCGCTCCGACAGGCTGTTTTCCATGATCCGTGTGAAAATTCCGACTGATGAGTTCTTCACGCTCAAGCGTAAAAACTGATGCCGGATTTGACAGATGGAGCGTGAGGACGCATCACGCAAAACCTTAAATTCACTGCCAGCAGGGGGATCCATGTCGGTTCACGCGTTCGTCTTTCCGGGACAGGGGAGCCAGTCCGTCGGGATGGGGCAGGCCCTTCACGAGGCTTTTGCATCCTCGCGCGCCGTTTTTCAGGAGGTGGATGAGGCGCTTGGCGATCATCTGTCGCGCCTGATGTTCACTGGTGATACGGATGAACTGACACGGACGGAAAATGCCCAGCCCGCGCTGTTCGCGGTTTCGCTGGCCGCAGTCCGCGCTCTGGAAAGCGAAGGCGGTTTCAAACTGGCGGATAAAGCAGCCCTGCTGGCCGGGCATTCGCTGGGTGAGTATTCCGCTCTGGCCGCTGCTGGCACGCTTGGGATTGCTGAAGGTGCGCGTCTGCTGCGTCTACGTGGTCAGGCCATGCAACGCGCCGTTCCAGCCGGGGAGGGCGGTATGGCGGCCCTTCTGGGTGTGGATGCGTCGCAGGCCCGTGCGATCTGTGATGAAGCCTCTCAGGGCGAGACGCTGGAAATCGCCAACGACAATGGCGGTGGCCAGATCGTGGTGTCCGGCGTGATGAGCGCGATTGACCGCGCCATCGTTGTCGCCAAAGAGCATGGCATCAAGCGCGCCGTGAAGCTGCCGGTCTCTGCACCGTTCCATTCGTCGCTGATGGCGCCTGCCGCACGTGAGATGGAAGATGCACTGGCGACCGCAACACTGAACGCGCCGTCCGTTCCCGTCATTGCCAATGTCACGGCTGCCAAGGTGACCGATCCTGCTGTTATCCGCGACCTGCTCGTCAAGCAGGTGACGGGCACCGTGCGCTGGCGCGAGAGCGTGCAGGCAATGGTGGCGATGGGTGTGACGAACATGCACGAGCTGGGTGCAGGCAAGGTTCTGTGCGGTCTGGCGCGTCGTATCGCCCCCGAACTGGCCACCAGCAATGCCGGGACGCCCGCCGAAATCGAAGCCCTGCTCAAGACCCTTTAAGGACAACCGATCATGTTCTCTCTTACCGGCAAGACGGCCCTCGTGACGGGCGCATCGGGCGGCATTGGCGCTGCCATTGCACGCCAGCTTCACGCGCAGGGCGCGACGGTCGTGCTCAGCGGCACGCGCGAAGCGGCCCTTCAGGAGCTGGCCGACAGCCTGGGCGAGCGCGCCCATATCGCCGTCGCCAACCTTTCCGATCCCGCCGAGGCTGACGGCCTCGTGGCCAAGGCCGAAGCCGCTGCGGGCGCTCCGCTGGACATTCTGGTCAACAATGCCGGTCTGACGCGCGATACGCTGGCCATCCGCATGAAGGACAGCGACTGGTCGCAGGTTCTGACCGTCGATCTGGAAAGCCCGTTCCGTCTGGCCCGCGCTGCGCTCAAGGGCATGCTGCGCCGTCGTGCGGGGCGGATCATCTCGATCGCCTCCGTGGTGGGAACGACGGGCAATGCCGGTCAGGCCAACTACGCCGCCGCCAAGGCTGGTATCGTGGGCATGAGCAAATCTCTGGCGCAGGAAGCTGGTCCGCGTGGTGTCACGGTCAATGTCGTGGCACCCGGTTTCATCGAAACGCCGATGACGGATGTGCTGCCGGAAGCGGTTCGCGAAAAGCTGGTTGGCTCTATTCCGCTCGGTCGGATGGGGAATACTGGTGACGTGGCGTCCGCAGTGGTATATTTGGCTTCCGAAGAGGCAGCATGGGTCACGGGTACGACCCTGCATGTCAATGGTGGCATGGCGATGGTGTGAATGCTTGGCCTTTTTGATTAAAGCATGCTAATCGCGCGCTGCTTTGCCCGGCCTGCTGAAGGCTGATGTCCGGTTCTTCCGGCGGCAACGCCTCCCCTTCAACGGGGGCGGCCCTGCTCTGGAGGAACCACTGGGCTTCCGGACTGGCAGACGGCAGTACGAGTTTTGATGTAACGCACCGGACGGGCAACAGGGTCCCGGATGGGCATAAGGAACGAACAGATGAGCGACATTGCTGACAAGGTAAAGAAGATCGTTGTCGAGCACCTCGGTGTGGACGAAAGCAAGGTAACGCCGGACGCGTCGTTCATCGACGATCTGGGCGCAGACAGCCTCGACACGGTCGAGCTGGTCATGGCTTTCGAAGAAGCCTTCTCCGTCGAGATCCCGGAAGATGCAGCCGAGAAGATCGCAACCGTCAAGGATGCCATCGACTACATCGAAAAGCAGAAGGCAGCCTGAGGCCAGTTCTCAGACTGACCGGGGCTGCTTTTTCGGCCCCGGATTCCCGCCTCGTCATGGGGCGGAAGAGCAGCCGGGCCTTGTCATGAGGTCCGGCTGCAAGACCCGGACATAACGTGAGACAAGAGGCATCGATGAGCGGGACTGCAACTAACGGGCGGCGTGTCGTCGTAACCGGTATCGGTGTTGTCAGCCCACTGGCTGTGGGCGCGGAACTGACCTGGAAGCGGCTGATCGAAGGACAGTCCGGCATTGGCCGGATCACGCATTTCGATCCCTCCGAACTTCCTGCCCAGGTCGCCGGACAGGTTCCGGACGGTCCGACGGCGGAAGGTGGTCTCACGTTGTCCGACTGGGTGCCGGTCAAGGACCAGAAGAAGATGGATCGCTTCATCCATCTGGGCCTTGCCGCAGCCATTCAGGCTGTCGAGGATTCAGGCTGGAAGCCTGAGAACGAAGACGATCGCTGCGCCACTGGCGTCATGATCGGCTCGGGTATCGGCGGTCTTCAGACGATTTATGACGGCTCTCTGACGGTTTCGAGCGGCAAAGCCCGCCGTCTGTCGCCGTTCTTTATTCCTTCGGCCCTGATCAATCTGATTTCCGGTCACCTTTCGATCCGCTACGGCTTCAAGGGGCCAAACCATGCTGTCGTGACGGCCTGCGCGACGGGGGTTCATGCCATCGGCGACGCCTCGCGTCTCATCCAGTATGGTGATGCGGATGTCATGATTGCCGGCGGTGCGGAAGCTGCGATCTGCTCGCTCGGCATTGCCGGGTTCTGCTCGGCTCGTGCGCTGTCTACCGCTTCGAACGATGATCCGACCAAGGCCTCGCGCCCCTGGGACAAGGACCGTGACGGCTTCATCATGGGTGAGGGTGCGGGTGTAGTCGTGCTTGAGGAACTTGAGCATGCCAAACGCCGTGGCGCGAAAATCTATGGTGAAATCGGCGGCTACGGCATGTCCGGCGATGCCCACCACATCACGGCCCCGGCTGAAGGCCATGAGGGTGCGTTCCGTGCCATGAAAGCCGCGCTGCGTAACAGCGGTGGCCTGACTACGGCAGACATTGATTATGTCAACGCCCATGGAACTTCCACCATGGCGGATGACCTTGAGCTGGATGCAGTCGAGCGCTTCTTCGGCGAGGACGCCAAGCGTCTGGTCATGTCCTCCACGAAGTCGGCCATTGGCCATCTTCTGGGGGCGGCCGGTGCGGTTGAGGCGATCTTCTGCCTTCAGGCCATCCGTGACGGCATCGTGCCGCCGACCCTGAACCTCGACAATCCGGCGCGTGAAAGCGTGATCGACCGCGTGGCGCATGTCGCCCAGCAGCGCAAGATCGACGTCGCCCTGTCCAACAGCTTCGGCTTTGGCGGCACGAATGCGAGCATCATCCTCAAGCGCTTCAAGGACTGAGGAAGGGTTCGTTTCCCATGTCTGAAGGCCAGTCTGACAGCGAGGAACCGCGGAAGCTCGTTCTTCCTCCAAAGGCTGGCCGCAAGCTGGCGTTCTTCGGAGCGCCTCTGCTTCTCGTAGCCGGACTGGCCGCAGGATATGGTCATTACACCGATCCCGGCCCGCTACAGGACGCGAAGACTTTCGTCATCCCGCATGGCAATAATGCCCGGGTGACGAAGGCCCTGCAGGATGATGGTATTCTGTCGCCGACATGGGCTTCCGGCACTTTTTTCCGAATTGCCGCTTTCCTGACGCATCGCGACGGCCAGATCCATGCGGCGGAACTCCAGTTTCCCTCTCGTGTCTCGGTCGCGCATGTTCTTGAGATCCTGCGTCATGGCAAGCCTGTCTCCCATCAGGTGACGGTGCCTGAGGGACTGACGGCGCTGAAAATCACAGCCATTCTGGACAAGGCCCCGGCCCTGAGTGGTGATCTGCCGACATTGACGGAAGGGACGGTTTTTCCGCAGACGGTTTCTTATGTCTGGGGGACCTCGCGTCAGGCTTTGGCCGAAAAATTGCAGAAAATGATGTCGACCAGACTGGCCGCAGCGTGGAACGGACGTAATGTCGAGGCGCTGGACGGGCTGATCCAGTCTCCGCAGGAACTGCTGGTTCTGGCGTCTCTAATCGAGCGTGAAACGGCAGTTCCATCGGAGCGCCCCATGGTGGCGCGCGTATTCCTCAACCGCTTGAAGCTGGGGATGCGACTACAAACAGATCCGAGCGTGATTTATGGGCTTAGCAACGGGGCCGGGACGCTTGATGCGCCTCTGACTCATGAGGACCTGCAAACACCGGGGCCGTACAATACCTATCTTCAGGCCGGATTGCCCCCCGGACCCATCTGCTCGCCGGGGCAGAGTTCTCTGGATGCGGCGGCGCATCCAGCTGATGGCAAAATGCTGTATTTCGTGGCGACAGGATCGGGCGGGCATAATTTCGCCGAGACCCTTGCTGATCAGGATAAAAACATCCGCGCCTATCGCGCGCATCTGTCCGGGGCGACGCAGAACCCGAACTGATGTCCCGCTCTTTGGAAGAGAGCGGGACGGGTTTTCAGTGCTTCAGCGGAGCAAGGCTCTGGCTCTGGACGCCTGCGGCCTGCGCTGAATAGGGGCGCGACGCATCGTAGGTCGTCGGGTAAGGACTGTTGCCGACTACATCCTGCGCGGCTGTGGTGGCCGCCTGCGTTGCGCGCGATGACACTGTGGAGGCTGCTGGTGTTTGGGCGACCGACATCAGGGCGCGGCGCAGCGGGTCAGCGGATGGGTTGTTGACGCGCATCGTGACGACGATGTCCTCGGGGCCGACCGTCTGGTTGTAATAAGCGCGGTTTGCACCGCTATCGACGGTCAGTTTGGAGCCACCCAGAGCTGCACCGGCATAGAGGCCCTCGTTTTTCTGGGCAGCATAAATGTCGGTGTTGTGCGCGCCGGCCGTGCTGTTTTCCAGACCCGTGCCAATGCTGGCGAAGGAGGCGGAAGCGGAGGCATCAAATTTGAACTGGCTGTCCAGAATGGCCTGAATGCCCCGCTGGGACATGATGAACAGAATGGTTTCTGCGCTCTGGACGCCAACCTGTAATCCCAGAGAAGCCGTGCTCAGACGGTAAAACGCCGGATCGGACCATGATCCGCGTGCGTCGCGGCTGAGCAGCAGACAGCGCCCACCGGAGCCGCCGATCCCAAAGGACATGTTCAGCACGGACGGGCAGACCATAACAGCCTTGGCTTCTGCGAGGAGTTTCTGCGAGCGCGACTGAGGCGTGGTCCCCGCAAAGAGATCCTGAACAGCCAGTGTGGCGCGATCAACGATAAGCTGCTGCTGGCTGGCAGTGGTCTGAGGTGCGTCGGAGCAGGCCGACAGGGCAATACAGCCCGAAGCGACGAGCGTGGTCGTACGCAGGAGACCGGACAGGGTCATGTAAGATACCTTCTGCAGTCATCGAAAGGATGTTTCCCGCACTATGCGCCAAATGCGGCCAAATCACGAGTGCGGGAAAGGAGATGTCAGATTTCCACGTTGACCGCGGCTGAGAGGGCCTTTGCGACGCCCGGAGCGGCTGCGAGGATGGTCGCCCCTCCGGTCAGGCCACCAGTCTGGAGGAAGGGCGAGACGGCCGCGCCGGACTCCGCGAGAATGGCTAGTGCGGCGGCGACATCCCAGAGCTGGATGACAATTTCCAGATAGCCGTCGGAGCGACCACAGGCCACATCCGCCAAAGCCAGCGCGCCGGACCCGCCCGAGCGTGGCATGGCACCCAGAGCCATGATGGCGGCGATCTTTTCGTTGAACGTTTCGGCAGGGACGCGGGAGGACCAGCCCATTTCGATCATGGCCTCCTGCGTGTTGGTGATGGGAGAGGCCTTGATGGGCTTGCCGTTCAGGAACGCGCCCTTGCCTTTGCTGGCCGTGAAGACTTCACCCAGAGCCGGGGCCTCGATCACGCCCGCAACAGGTTCGTCGCCTTCCAGAAGGCCGAGGGAGACGCACCAGCGGTCCCGACCACGGGCATAGTTCGATGTCCCGTCGATCGGGTCTACGACCCAGCGGAAGCGGCCCTGGCGGGTGGCACCGTTTTCTTCGCCCTGAAAACCGTCTTCGGGAAAAAGCTCCTGAATGCGGCGGCTGACGAGGGCTTCGACAGCGCCGTCCGCTTCGGTCAGATAGTCCTGACGTCCCTTGAGAGTGCCGCTCGGGCCGCCGGGGGCCGGGCGCAGGGAGAGGGCCAGCTGGGCGGCGTCGCGGACGACGCTGCGGGCGGCTTCTAGGCGGACGGCAATCGGGTCGAAGGTCATGGAACAGTCCTATTCAGCGCGACGTGCGGCGCGGAGGGATGAGGTGATGGCGGGGTCTTCAAGGCCCATGAGACGGCTGGCGGCGGTTGTTGCGAACAGATGCACCAGTGTCCGCCTCCGGGCAGGGGCGAGTCTGTGGAGTGCCGGTTCCCGGATGATGGTCCATTCTGCCAGAACGCTGTCGCGCAGGGCAGGGGGGACGGCGCTAACGCCGACGACGATCAGACCCACATCCGGCGGTATGAGGTCCACGGGAAAAGCATCATCCACGGCGAAAAACAGGCGGTCGGACCAGTCACGGTATTCGGGCCATTTCTGATCGGTCTGAAAATCGCGCAGGCCGGACTTGATTTCGATGCAGATCAGGGAATGGTCGGGCAGAAGCGCCATCACGTCCGCGCGGCGGCCTGCGGCGGGCAGGGAGAATTCATTGATGGCCGCCCAGTTCATCGTCCGGCACAGGGCGAGAACGGCGCGCCGGATGGCCAGTTGCGTTTCGGGCAGACCACAGGCGATGTCTGTGGGAATTGCGGAAAGAGCCTCACTCATGGTTCCATCCTGCCCCGATCTGCGCTCTACGTCTGCCCCGGCAGATATTTTTGAAGCTGTATTTTTGCGGGAGGAGTGCCTCATGCCATTTCTGCGGACAGATCACTGGCGATGTGCCATCGTTCATGCGCCTCTGGCGGAGATCGTCGATGCGGCCAGCCTGAACGGTTTTCCCATCACGGCGCTGCCTGACATCGGGGATCATCGTTTTCTGGCGGACCCTTTCGGACTGTGGCGGGATGGAAAGCTGTATGTCTTTGCCGAAGCGTTCGATTATCGCCATCCGAAAGGCACGATCGAGGTTCTGATCTATGACGGTACGGGGCGTCTGCTGTCCCGCGAGAGCGTTCTGGAAGAGCCTTGGCACCTGTCTTACCCTTTTGTGCTCGAGCATGAAGGAGAGGTCTATCTGCTGCCAGAAGCGAGCGCTTCGGGGCGTCTTTCGCTCTATCGTGCGACATCATTTCCCAAGGGCTGGGAGCGCGTCGAGGCTTTCGATTTCCCCGAAGCCGCGATCGACGCCACACCGTTCCATCATGCTGGTCGCTGGTGGATGTTCTGGACACCTGCGGGGAGCAAGACGGAGCGGCAAAGTCTGTTGAACATTTCCGTGGCTGATACGCTGACAGGCTCATGGAAGAACCTCGGGCTTTTCCTGAATGACCGCGCGGGCGCGCGTCCGGGAGGCACGCCGGTTGTCGTAGATGGAAAGATCATTCTGCCGACACAGGACTGTCAGGGCACCTATGGGCGCGGAATTCGGCTGCTGGAAATTGAGGGGCTGGAGCGTGAACTGCCGAAAGTCACGCCCGGGCTGACGATCTCCATTCCAGTATCCCTGCGTCGGCGTTTTGGGGACGGAATGCACACGCTCTCCGCAGCCGGGCAGGTGACGCTGATTGATGTCAAGAAAATCGGGCTTGGCCCAAAGCGGGATCTGCTGAATGTGAAGCGGCGGCTTTTCGGAGCCTAAAAGCGTGATTCGGGTGTTCAGAAGCCCGGAATGCGATCCAGTACGGCATTACCGTTACGGGTGAAGGCTTCCGGCCCGAAGCGCTCCAGAACCCGCTTGCGGGAGCGTTCACCCATTGCTGCCAGATCGGCGGGTCTGCCGATCAGATCCGCCAGAGCGGCTGCAAGAGCGGGAGCATTGTCAAACGGCACGATGCGTCCCGTCTCTCCGTCGAGAATGCTAGATGGCAGTTCTCCGGCAGGGGTCGCGACAACCGGCAGCCCGCAGGTCATGGCTTCATGCCCGGCAACACACATGCCCTCCCAGTGTGACGACTGGACGTAGAGGTGCAGGGTTTCCAGGAAATCCATCGGCTTTGACGTATAGCCCGGAAAGTCGATAGGCAGATTTCCGGCCGTAATACGGGCCTGAAGCGCGGCATGCAGAGGGCCGTCCCCTGCGATCTGAAGACGAAATGGCGGCAGGTCGGGATGGTCTTTCAGGAGGGCCACGGCATCGCAGAGGATGTCATAGGCCTTGACCGGATTGAGGCGTCCCAGAGAGCCGATACGGACAATCTCGCCCTCTTTCCAAGGTGTTGCGATGGGCGCATCGGGATCGGCGCGGAAAATGGGCCAGGCCACGAAATTATCGCTGAGGCCGAGCTCTTTGGCGGCGAAGGTAATGACGGACTGGGAGTCGGCGAGCCAAAGCGTAGTGTAGGGACGGCAGAGTCTGAGAAGAAACGCATTCGCTTTCTTCAGTCGTCCGCAATGCTGCCAGTGGACTGTCGGAGTCTTGCGGCGCAGGGCGACCAGTTGTCCCAGAAGTGTGGCGCGGCTCAGGGACGTCCAGATCAGGTCGGGTTGGAACGTCTCCATCTCGTCGCGCAGCCAGCGATAGGCCGCGATATGGTCACGCGTCGTGCCTTCGCGTACGCGGACGGGAATGCCTGCGGCTTCGAGCAACGGAATCGCGAGGCCGTCTTTGCGGGCCAGCGCGAAGACCGTCACATCACCGCCGCGCGCTTTCAGAACGGACACGATGTCCGGAATGGGAAGCTGTGCGCCGCCACATTCGAGCGAATTGATGATGTAGGCGATTTTCATGGAGTCGTCTGCGCCAGAATCTGTTCAGCCAGCGTCAGGTCGGACGGCTTGTCCACATCCACCGCGGCGCGCCCGTCCGACAGCGTCACCAGTCGGACGGGCGCGCCGGTGAGCTTCTGGATACGGTGGTAAAGAGCGCTGGAATCCAGTGTACGCGTCACGGCGCGCAGCAACGTGCCGAGGCCAAGAGTCAGAGCCATTCGAAGCGGCTGTTTGCGGTTCTGCTGAAGGCGCTTCCATAATTCGATGACGTTCCGCCCCTTTGGCGTCCCGATCAGGAACAGGTTACACCCTGAAAAACTCATATCCGACAGGTGGATATAGGTGCGTTTCGTGCCGGGAACATCGCGCTCAACCGTTGCGCGTAACGCCACGCCTGCTGCCAGATCGCAGCCTTGTGCTTTGGCTAGAAACTCCTCAATCCATTCCGGGCGAAGAAGCGCGTGGTCGGCTGTCGTCACCAGACAGGGCGTGCCAATCCGGTCGATCGCTTCGGCAACGCTTTCGCTGGGAGAAGGAGCTGAGCGCAGGATCGTGGCATCGCCCGCGAGGTCCCGGATGCAATCCGGGTTTTCGATGCTGATCGTGACGGGGCCAAGGCCGGGCGTGCGGGCGATGGTGTCGAGCACGCGGGCCAGCATGGGCTGACCTGCGACGGGAAGAAGCGCTTTGTGAGAAACCCGCTTGAGTTTTGCGAGAACATCATTCTCGCCGTCACGCGAACCAGCGAGCACCAGAACCGGAAGACTCATGCCGCGGGGTTACGGTCTGACGTTTTGCGCGATGCTGCCGGACGGGCCCCGTCCGGGCGATCTTTCGGCGGCGAGCCGGTCAGGTCCATGACCCATGGATAGCGGTGCGCCTCTTCAAGATCGTAACCGAGATTGAAGACGTGTTTGCTGCGGGGCCGGTCACGCGCTTCACGGTAGAAGCTGCTGAACAGACGGTCCGGCACATAGTTCGTGATGCCGTAATTGCCGTCTTCGTCGTGGAAGTGATGCAGGACGTGTAGCTGCTTGATGTTCGCCACCCATTTCCAGCGCGGCTTGTAAGCCAGATGCTGGATGCAGTGGAAGAATTCATAGATGCAGGTCATGACCAGTGCGGTCGAAAGGGCGCAGAACGCACCGCTCCAGCCCGCGATCAGACCGCCGATCGGCATCGTGATGATGGCCATCGTGGGCACCGTGTTCAGCGGGGAGCCGAACAGAACGTCCAGCAGATGCGGGTCCTGATGATGGTCGAAATGGATGCGCTTCCACAGGGAGGCGGTCCAGTGATTGCGATAGAGCCAGCGCCCATGAAGGATGAAGCGGTGGATCGCATACCAGGCCAGCGGATAGACCACGATCACGACGGGAACGGGGATGAGTGTCACCCACAAGGCAGTCGAGAAATGCAGGGCCGCCCAGGCAGCGCCTGCGATCAGGGCGAAATAGAGCAGGATCGTCGGATAGGTCAGATAGGCGAACCAGAGCTGGGAGAGGTTCATCTTTCCCAGATCAAAGCTGCGGCCAGTCCGGATGGCGGACATGTTGCGCCACGGTGCAGTGAAAGTGCTCATCGTTCCTCCATCCGCAGGACCCAGGTCAAACCCAGAAGGGCGCCAAGCAATGGCCCGACGCTGACAGCCAGTGGGGCTGGCAGCGTGCCTGCGTTTCCAAGTGCGGAAATCATTCCCTGCAGGATGACGAAGCCCATTCCGGCGCCAAGAACATACACCGGAAGCGGATTTCGAAGTCCTGCACGGGGAGGGATATAGATCACCGGAAGCGTCAATAGAAGCATTACTGCAATTTCAAGCGGTAAAATCATGCCACCAAAGAGAGCCATACGGTATGTGGCCCGTGGCAGACTTGCAGGGGCGCCTCTGTGCAGAATGGCGCTGATCTGACCCGGGGTGACGAAAGCCCCGTTCTGGGACAGCGTCATGATGGTGGACGGGGTGGCGGGAATGATGAAGGTGCTGTCGCCTCTTGTGACATTCACGAACGACTTGTCTTCGGAAAGGGAAAGATCCTGGGCCCCATCCGGGTGCCACCGGCCCTGTGTGTAGGTCAGGGTATTCGTATGTTCGGTTCCGGTCAGTAGTCCTGTGGCATCACGGTGATAGATCGTCACATCCCGCAGAAAATATCCGCCCTGGGCGATCTGTCCGATCCGCACCAGCGTTGGACCTGCGCGAAACCACAGGATGTCGTCTTCAGGCTGTGCGTCCTGTCCGGCCAGAGAGTCTGTCCTGTTCCACCATGTGGTGAGGGCATTTTCACAGGCGGGGACCAGCCAGTACTGGGCGCAGGTTCCGCAGAGACCGACAATCAGTACGGCGGGCAGAAGCAGGCGGTACAGCGAGGGTGTCGAAAGTCCGGCTGCGCGCAGGGCGGAGATTTCGCTCGACAGCGTCATCTGCGTCAGCAGGAAAAGTGTACCGACCATGAAGGCCAAAGGCAGGATATCGATGCTGAGTGCTGGCAGGTGCAGGAACGCGAATGTCAGGATCCCGCGGATCCCGAGATGTCGGTTCAGGATCGGCGTCGTCTTCTCCATAAGGGCCAGAATTTCCAGCAGAGAGACGAGCACGACACCGCACAACATGAACCGGCCCAGCAGGGCCCGGTTGAGCGCCTTGATGAGCACGAAACGCGGCATGGGAGGCGTAGAGTCGGTCATGCTGCGGCCCGTTTCAGCAGGCGACGGCGCCACGAGCCACGGGAACGGCGCAGCAGGGCCGCGAGACAGCCTATGCAGAACAGGGCTTCCGGCACCCAGATCGCCAGCCAGATCGGCAGACGACCCGTGGAGGCGAGGCTGTGGCCGAACATTAAAGTCTGGTCGAAGCCGATCAGAATGACCGCGACGGCAATCAGGCCCCAGACGGATTTGCGTCGTCTCGCGTTGATGGCCAGTGCGACTGCGAGGGGAGGAATGAAGGGAATGGCAATGGCGCGGGCCATGCGGAAGTCCATTTCAGCCCGGAGTGTGCGGTATTCGATGCCCGGCAGTCCGTAGCGTAGATCATGGGCCAGTTCGAGCAGGGTCAGTTCACGCTCGTCGGCTCCGCGTGTGCGGAAAGCGGTTTTCTTGTCCGGACGGTCGATGACGCGGACGACATGTTCGAAATGCGTCACTGTCGGCTTGTGAGGATGGGTGGCCTGAAACGGATCGTCCACGATTTCTCCGTTCCACAGATCGAGGCGCGTGCTACGCGTTTTTTCCGAAATGGTCAGCGCGCCAGTTTGCGCCGTGATGATGTGGGCGACCCCACTGGGGCTGACTTCGCGGATGAAAACGCGTTTGAGGCGGGTTCCGGCATGGCTGACACTGTCTGCGGTCATGACGGCTTTTCTGGAGGTGGAGGCGAACATCCCGGCCTGAAGATGGGGCGCCCAGCCAGTATGTTCGGCAAAATAGAAGCCCGCGCGATAGTCATACCGGGCCACAGGCTGGATATAGCCGTACAGGAACACGCTCGCCGTACCGAGAAGCAGGCCGACGATCATGAAAGGACGGCTGATCCGCATGAGTGAGACGCGACCAGCCTGAAGAGCGTCGATCTCGTTGTTGTCACTCATGCCGCGGATTGTCAGGAAGACTGCGATGCACAACGCTGCGGGTAGGGCGATGCCGAAATAATGGGGCAGCAGATCCGTCAGGAGCGCGATGCAGGTCGCAAGAGAGCTTCCCGCTGAAGCGAGATAGTCGAAAAGCGACAGCAGGCGTTCGAGCAGCAGGGCGACCAGCATCGCCAGCAGTGCGATCGCAAATGGCGGCGCCATCTGCGTCAGCAGATAGCGGTCCAGAATATGGGCCCGCTGTTTCACGCGTCTGTCCTTCCTGCCTGTTTTCGCCCGGATCTCTTCCATGACGCCCGCTCGCTGACCGAACCATCCAGCCGGTGACGGGCCAGATCAATGTGCCAGCCCCCTTCATATGGGCGGATCGTCAGATGATTCCAGCAGGCCTGCCGGTGAGGGCGGTCATCTGTCAGGGAAGCCGAGGCCACGCCCAGCAACGGAATATCCGTTCCGGCGATATGGGTCAGGGTCGCATCATGGGAGTGGCCGTGCAGGACGATTTCCGCTCCGGCCCGTCGCAGGAGGGCCGCAACTTCGCGGTGATCCAGCAAGGATTTGTGCCAGGGGACGAGACCGCGCTTTGGGGGATGGTGGATCATCACCACCCGGCATAGTCCTTCTTTTCCAAGCTGCTCCAGCAGGGCTTCAAGCCGTTCCCGCTGTCTGCGTCCAACGCGGCCGTAAGCCATGAAAGGGGCTGTAGGGATGCCGGAATTGACGCCGATGATCGCAACCCCGTTCTGCAGACGCACATACGGATATTGCCGCGCGGACCAGCGTTCCCACTGATTTAGCCCCGCGGAAGCCGGTTGCCGGACCATGCAGTCATGATTGCCGGGGATCACGAGGGCCGGAGCGGGGAGTGCCTCCAGCCAGCGGGCGGCCTCGGCGAATTCGTCCGGTGTTCCGAAATTGGTCAGATCCCCGCTCACAAGGATCGTGTCCACGCCTGTGCGTCCGATATCCTTCACCAGTGCAGAGCAGGTCTGCGCGAGATGGACGTACTGGCGGTGCTTCTTCCAGGACAGAAGACTCAGGGCGCGCTTGTTGAGCGCCGCCCGCCAGTGAACGGGCGGCGGAGGCAGATGCGGGTCTGAAATATGGGCCAATGTGACATGAGGCGTGTGCCGCGACGCGAGGGGATCTGCGGGCAGGTCAGGGGTCATGATCAGAGAAAGGCCTTGTCAGTATGCACGCCATGAGACGGCGCCCGGGACTGCCGGGATGTGCCGTTCTGGCAGTTCCATCATAGCCGTGCTAGACCCGCCCGCATAGCCGAACGCCATATGAAGATTGCCTCCCTAGTGCGCATAGCCTTGATCCATAATGCCCGTAGCCGGAAAAATCGCCGGAACGGTTCCAGTTTTGCTGTCGAGGCTCAGGCCCTTCTGGGGAAAGACTTCGTTCCTTCCGACAGTCGAGAAGGAACCACCGCTCATGTTCGCCAGCTTTACGAACGGGGTATCGACACCATCATCATCGATGGTGGAGACGGGACGGTTAGCACGGCCCTGACTGCGATTGCGCGCGCCTATCCTGCGAACCGTCTGCCGGACATCGTGGTTCTGGCCTCGGGTAATACGAATCTGATTGCCGGTGACGTCGGGTTTGGCCTGCGGGGTATGGAAGCCATCCGTCGCCTGAAGGCAGGGGCCCTGCGCTCAAGTATCCGCACGCCCATCCGTCTGTCCTGGCCCGGAACCGACCGGATGCCCGTATTGGGGCTTTTCGGAGGATGCGCCGGATTTGCGCGAGCCGTCCGCATCGCGCATTCGCCGACAGTCCTGCGTTTTGCGCCGCATGATCTGGCCGTCGGGATCACACTTCTCACCACGTTTGTCAGTCTCATGTTCCGCAAAAGCCGCGAAGCATGGCTCCGGGGAGATCCGTTGCGGATCGAAACGGGCGGTCATGTCTATGACGGGCAGAGCTTCATGTTTCTTGTGACGGGACTGTCGTGTCTTTCGCGCGGGATCTGGCCGTTCTGGGATGCTGAACCCAATGTCGAGGGTCTTCGCTATCTGGATGTCAGCGCTCAGCCCGAAAGCCTCCTGCGAGCGACATGGGCGCTTTTGTGCGGGCGTGCGCCGCGCTGGCTGCGTCGTCATCCCGATTATGTCAGTGGTCGTACGGACGATATGACCCTGGTGACGGAAAGCGATTTCGTGCTTGACGGAGAAGTTTTCAGTGCCGCGCCGGATGGCGTATTGAGACTGGAGCGTGCGCCCAGCTTCCGGTTCCTTCATGCCTGATGCGCTCGAACAACGACTGATCGGTGAACTGACCACCTCTGTCAATCCGGGCGTCAGCGCTTTTGCGGATGCTTTGGCCCGTGCCTGTCCCGAACCGCCGCTTGGCGTGCTGTTTTACGGCTCGCTTCTGCGCAAGGCCGATCCGGACGGTATTCTCGACTTCTATATTGTCACCGAAAATACAGAAGGCTTTTCAGGTGGCCTGATCGCCCGGACCGGAAATCTCGTGTTGCCGCCCAATGTCCGGTATTCGGAATTCCGATATCAGGACCGCGTTTTGCGTGCCAAGATCGCAGTCCTGTCCCGTGACCAGTTCGCGGCCCGCACCAGTCTTGGCGCTTTGGATACCACGATCTGGGCCCGTTTCTGCCAGCCGGTCCGGCTGGTCTGGGTGCGCGGACCGGAGAGCGCGGACAGTCTTCTCACCCTGATTGCGGGATGTGTGACGACGGCGTCATGCTGGGCAGCCCTTTTAGGCACGCCTTCCATGACGGCGCTGGAGTTCTGGAAAACCCTGTTTGCACATACTTACGCGTCTGAATTGCGGGTTGAGAAAAAAGGGCGCGGCAACAGTATTCTGGAAGGACAGGAGGCGCGGTACGCGGCCCTGCTGCCGCTAGGGTGGGCGCGGGGACGGCTCCAGTTTTCCGCTCATGACGACATACTGGAACCCGTTATCAGTGCGGCCCTACGTCAAAAAGCGCTCCGTCGCTGGGCGTTAGTGCAGACATCCGGGCGTCCGCGGAACGTCGCCAGACTACTAAAAGCAGCTTTCACCTTTGAAAACGGCGCATCTTATCTGGCCTGGAAAATACAGCGCCATACCGGTTTTGATATGCAGTTGTCGCCTTTTGAGCGTCGGCATCCACTTGTGATGCTGCCACGACTTCTCTGGCGGGCCCGAAAGCTGTTGGGTCGTCCGAAAGTATAAAAAAGTGGGATCCGTTGGATCCCCCTTTTTTTTATGGATTACAGCCCAAAATGTCTGGCGACTTCGCTGAAGACCGCAACCGCGCGGTCGATTTCCTCGGGCGAATGGGCTGCCATCACCGAACAACGCAGCAGAGGGCGGTTGTCAGGTGTTGCCGGCGGCAGCGAGAGGTTTACGTACACACCGTTTTCCAGCAATGCGTTCCAGAAAGCGACGGCCTGATCCACGGTTTCAAGTGTTACCGCGACGACTGGCGAAATATGCGCGCCGGTCTTGAGACCAGCTTTCTGAAGCCCGGCATGCAGACGTGCCGCATTGTCCTGAAGCTTTGTCCGCAGTTCCGGATGGTCCTGCATGTCCTCGAGCGCTGCCATGGTGGCGGCAATGATCTCGGGGGGAAGGGACGCCGTGAACATATAGGGCCGTGAACACAGCCGCATCAGATCCACGCCGTCATGATCCGTGACGCAGTATCCGCCGACGGTGCCAAGCGACTTGGAGAAGGTCCCGACCACGAAGTCGATGCCGTCCTCGCAACCCTGAACTTCCGCAACACCACGACCATGCGCGCCCATGACGCCGAACGAATGGGCTTCGTCTGCCATCAGATAGGCGCCGTGGCGCGTCTTGATGCCCACGAACTTGTCCAGAGGAGCGACATTGCCCGTCATGGAATAGATGCCCTCGGCGACAATCAGCTTCGCGCCCGGATGATCCTTGAGACGCGCCAGACGCTTTTCCAGATCGACCGGATCGTTGTGGCGGAAGCGGATGACCTGTGCGCCGGACAGCTTGGCGCCGTCATAGATGCTTGCATGGCTGTCTGCATCGAGCAGCAGAATGTCGTCCTTGTTCACCAGCGCCGAGATCGTGCCGAGATTGGCCTGATACCCGGTGGAGAATACCATGCAGTGCTTGCGTCGGAAGAACTCGGCCAGACGGGCTTCGAGCTTGCGATGCAGGCCGAAGGTGCCGTTTGCGATGCGTGAGCCTGTCGTGCCGACGCCCATCGTCTCTGCCGTTTCCACGGCGGCTTCGATGGCTTTTTTCGACTGGCTGAGACCAAGATAGTTGTTGGTCCCGAACAGGAGCGTTTCACGGCCTTCGATGATACCGACGCTGGCGGAAACCGGACGCTCGATCACGACTTCGAACGGATTACGCGGCGACGTGGCCGTCAGGGCGTCGTAAGCTTCGCGCAGTCCTGCATGTTTGGCGAAGATATCGATCACGCCTGGGCGACCTTCAGCGCGTGCAGGCAGCCAGCCAGATCATTGATGGTACGAATATCGGCCAGCTTGTCGAGAGGGACGGAAACGTCGATTTCGTCTTCGATTTCCATGACGAAGTTCATGACGGCGAGACTGTCAAAGGCAAGATCTTCGACAATCTTGCTGTTGCCATCGATGTCCCGGGGAACTTTCGGGTTGGCAAGCAGTTTCTCAATGATCATTGCGGAAATGTCGGTGACGCTGTCAGTCATGGACTTCAACTCTCGATGTCTGTGCAATCTTGGGCAAGCCTTATGCTCCAAACCCGTCCCGTTCGCCAGCCCTCTGTGTTTTCAGGCAATGCGGCAAACGGGGCGGGCAGGATTCAGGCGGCCGAAGACGTGGTTTCGGGCTGCTGGTCAAACTGCCCGGAGAGCAGCATGGTCTTGGCTTTGGCGCGGGTCAGTTTGCCGGAGGATGTCTGGGGCAGCGTGCGGGGCGGAACGAGGATGACGTCTACATCCACTCCGTGCTGGCGACGGAACAGACTCGTGACTTCGTCACGGAGCTGGTTGCGGCTCGCATCCTCGCTCGCACGGCACTGGACGAGGGCCACGATCTTTTCGCCTTCTTCTCCGTCCACTGAAAATACAGCCACGTCACGCGAACGCAGGGTTGGGATCTCGCTTTCGGCGGACCATTCCAGATCCTGCGGCCAGATATTGCGTCCGTTGATGATGATCAGGTCCTTGGCGCGTCCGGTGACGACGATCTGACCGTTGAGGTGATAGCCAAGGTCACCGGTATTCAGCCAGCCATCTGCATCAAGAACCTCTTCGGTCTCGTCAGGGCGGCGGAAATAACCGCACATGAGGCTCGGCCCGCGCACATAGACGGTTCCGACCTGCCGGTCTGCCAGGTCACGGCCAGATGCATCCCGGACTTCGATCTGGTGGTCAGGGAGCGCCGCACCGCACAGCACAAATGTCCGCAACGGAAGGGATGGATCGTTGGACGGTTCGGCAATGCCGTCCTTTTCAAGGCGGCGCAGATCAATCGTGTCGGTCTGGATGCCGGTGTCGAGCGGGGCAAAACTGATGGCGAGGGTTGCTTCTGCCATGCCGTAGCTCGCGACAAAAGCGCTGGCGCGGAAACCGTTGGACGCAAACCGTTCGGCAAAGCCTTCGAGGATGTGGTGGCGGATCATGTCGCCACCAATCCCTGCAATCCGCCAGCAGGACAGGTCCAGGTCAGCCTGACCGCTACGGCGGGAGCAGAGTTCGTAACCGAAAGACGGGCTGTAGGCGATCGTCCCGCGATTGCGTGAAATCAGGTCCAGCCAGACATGCGGACGGCGTGCAAATTCGCGGGTCGGCAGCAGATCAACGGAAAGCTGGCAGGTCAGGGGAGTCAGGAAGAAGCCGACGAGGCCCATGTCGTGATAGAGCGGCAGCCAAGACACGCAGCGGTCATCGCGCGGGTTTTCGGCCGGATGAACGTGCAGGCCGTCGCGGGCGATGGCTCGGGCGTTGGCCATGCCAGCCGCCTGCGTGACCGAAACGCCCATCGGAAAACGGGTGCTTCCCGAGGAAAATTGGAGATAAGACAAGGCTGTCGGGGCGATTTCCGGCAGCTCGACGCGGGCTTCGGCATGACGGTTAAGATCGGCAGGAGAGCCGCCGAACACCAGATCCAGTCCCTCGACGATGTCGCTGGTCCAGCTTCCGATCACATCGGGCACCACGACGGCACGAGCGGCGGCGCTTTGAATCATGCCACGCAGGGTCGCCACATAGCCGTCCTTGCCGCCGAACGCGACGGGGAGGGGAAGCGGCGCCGGAACAAGACCGGCATACTGGCAACCGAAGAAAATACGGGCAAAATCGCCATCGCTTTCCGCAACGATTGCAACACGGTCACCGGGCGTGAGGCCAAGACCCAGCAGACGGCAAGCCATGGAACGGGCCTGCTCGCGTAATAGACGGTAAGGGAGTGCTTCGAGAAGCTGCCCGCGACCGGAATAGATGTTGAATCCGCTCTCCCCCTGCGCCGCGTAATCGAGTGCGGCTGCAAAGCTGGGGAAATCTCCGTAGCGTCGTTCCAGACCGGATCGGCTGGGCGTCGGGACGGGATTGGCGGTTGGGTTCTGGTTGGCCTCGGTCAAACCTGGACTAGCTCCGTTTGGGTTGCCTGACATCAGGCTGCCCTTTTCAGAAAATCGACGATTGCGTCCGCCGCAGCGGGAGCAGTGGGTTCATCACCCAATGTTTCGAATGTCTCTAAACCATATTGGCGCTGCGCCTCAAGAAAACGAGGATGCGTTTCGAAGGCATTCTCGATCTTGTCGCCCAGATCCAACACATTTTCCGTCACCGGCCCGAGCGTCCAGAACTGATAATCCGGATCTCCACCCCATTTCACATGGTGGGCGTTGAGGAAGAGACAAGGGCGGGGACGGATCATGAATTCCGCCACCTGACTGCTGACATCTCCCAGATAGAGGTCTGCCCCCATCGTATAGGTCATGTCGATGCTCCGGTGGCTTCCAGGGTCGATCAGCATGTGCGGGAGATGCCCATACTGACGTTTCAACGCTTCGCCTTCCTCGCGACGATTGTCGAAAAGACGGAAATGAGGCGCAAAAACAAGATTGTAGCGGTCCTGCTTCGCAAAGAGCTCCAGAATCTGATGCCCCATCCCGGGCCATGAGGACAGGCGGCGTACGAAATGGGGATTATACAGGATCGTGGGCCGGTTGTTATTAAAAAGCTTTGGCCGTTTCGCATCCATCCGGCGCACGAGATCAAACTTGGCATAGGTGCCGCGATGATACGCGCCGGGACGAATGATACCTTTTTCCAGCATACGCTGCTCTACCTTGCGGCCGGGAACCAGCAGAAAGTCGAATTTTCCGAGGTGGTTGGCAAATCCGATGGCTCGATCTCCGGCGCCATGTCCAGTCCAGATCATTTTCGGCCGTCTCACGCTCATGCGGCGAAGCTGCAGGGATGTGGCTTCCGGCACGATGATGGCGTCGAAACTTCGAAAATAATGCCGGGATGCGAAGAGGCCGATCAGCCGGTCTACCACCCGCAGTCCATGTTTCTCGATGCGGCGGCGGAGGGTCTGGGAAATAGGCAGCAGGTCGAACTGGACGCGGGCTTCTGGATAAAGGGTTGCGAGGGAGCGGGCCAGTTCGAGATGGCTGACGGTCAGGCAGGACACATGGACCGCCACGTCCGGATGGCGGGCAGAAATCTCCAGAGCAACGGGCAGGGCATGCAGGGTCTGGTGGCGCTGGCCGATGAGGGGAAAGGCCACCTTCATGCTGCAAGACCATCGGGGCTGCGAGCCGCGCGGATCACGAGGACCAGCTGAATCGTGATCAGTAATGTCACGCCGCAGAACGTCGCCGGTCCCACACCGCTCAGCCCGTACTGGCGGACCATCATCACCAGCGCCGGGAGAAAGAACAGGCATTCGAGAATACGCGCGCCGATCGCAGCGCCGGAGCGGTTTGTCGTGAACAACAGCGGCTCCAGCGGGAGGCCCCAGACAGTCACGACTTCGGCGGCGAGTAGCCACAGCGTGACGGGTAGAGCTTCTGTCGCTCCGGTGTGTTCGATATAAAGCTGAAGCAGCGGGCGTCCTGCGAACAGTGTCAACAGGAGCAGGGCCGTCCCGATCCCCCCGGCCATCAGGGCGATCTGTCCCGTCATGCGATACAGCCGGTTCATGGCCCGATCGCGCCACAGCTGGGCCATTTCCGGATAGACGGTCGTCTGGATCAGGGTGGCGGGTTTTGCAATCCCTGCGGCAATCTGGCTGGCAATCCGGTAATAGCCTGCGCTGGTCGGACCGACGAATGCGCCGACCACGAGCGTGCCGATATGACCGAAAGCGAGGGCCAGCGTGGAGTTGAGATTCGTATTCAGTGCAAAGCGCCAGATCCCTGGATAGGCGCGAAAAAACTGTCCGTTCAGAAGTTCGGGGATAATCCCGAGCATTTCCTGGAACAGTCCGCGGATCAGGCCACGGCGATACATTTCGCGGGCTGCCATGAAGAAGATCGTGCCCCACGCAGCGGCTTCCGCGGCAATCCAGACGCTGGCAAGGGCTGCCACAGAAGCCCACCCCAGAGCCATCGAGGCCGTTCCGATCACCCGGACGATGGTGGCGACGGTACCCTGTACGGCCAGCAGGTCATAGCGGTCGAATACCCGCAGCAGGCCGGTCGCGGTCGCGGACGCCATAAAGAGAATGGAAACGCAATAGACGACGCCGATGATGTGGATCTGAGGTGGCCATCCCAGAAAATTCATAGCCAGAAGACTGATGAGAACACCGCCGCCAAAACCCAGAAGCCCTCCCGCGCCATCCAGAAGAAGGCTGAAGGACACGATTTTCTGGAAACTACGACGATCCCCCTGCGTTAGGGGCTTCAGGCCATAGTGCAGAACGGTCTGCCAGGATTGGAAGTCGACGATATCCCCCATCGTTCGTGCGAAGGCATACATCATCGCAACGAGTCCGAAGCCGTAGCTGCCCAGCAGATGGGTCGCGAGCCAGATATGAAGGAGGCTCAGCGGAGCATTCACGGCACGTCCCCCGAGAAGGACACCCAGATTGCTCATAACGCGTTGGATACCGCCGGGCCTCGCTGCCTGAGAAGACGATGAGTCGTCTGACATCAATTTATGGAAACTTTCGTAACAGTCTTGTCGTTAACGTCAGTGGCGAACAGAAATAGGCGTTTCCCTGAAAATCTGAACTCACTTTTTATGACGAAAAATTGCGTTCATATACGGATCAGAGCGTCTTGTTGCTCAGAATGTCCGATCTGAAAAGAGGGTTGCGACCGTTGCGTCGTATGGTGGGCGTGCCATAAAGGTGCATTGCATCCTTGCGGACGGTCCCATGCACATATTCTCTCAGGACGACGCATCCGCCAGAGCGGGCGCGTGGCTTACCGTCAATCTGAAGGCCATTGCCGATAATTATGATCTCGTTGCCGGACTGGGCGCGGGGGCAGAGTGCGCGGCGGTCGTCAAGGCGGATGCTTATGGGCTGGGGGCGGCTCAGGTCGCGCAGGCTCTGGCCGCGCGAGGTGCTGAAACGTTCTTCGTGGCACATCTCGATGAAGGCATGACGTTACGGGAGACGCTGCCCCACGCACGTATTTTCGTGCTGCATGGCTTCATGCCGGACTGTGAGAGCAGGATGCAGGCTCATGGCCTTGTGCCCGTTCTGAACAGCCTTGATCAGGTGCGGAGCTGGAAGCAGTTGTGTGAGCGGGCGGGGCAGGCTCTCCCGGCGGCGCTCCAGTTCGATAGCGGGATGTCGCGTTTTGGTCTGAGCGTTGAGGATCTAACGGAGCGGAACGTTTTCGAGGGGCTGAACCTGCAACTCGTGATGAGTCATCTGGCCTGCGCGGATGTGCCTGACAGCCCTGACAACGAGATGCAGCGACAGCGTTTCGTGACGATGGCGGCGGCTTTTCCCGGCGTTCCACGCTCTCTGGCGGCGTCATCCGGGATTTTTCTGGGGCCGGACTATCATTTTGAACTGATCCGACCGGGCGCGGCCCTTTATGGGATTGCGCCCTCCGAAGGGCACCGTGTTCTTGCACCGGTCGTTTCGCTCGATGCACGCATTGCTCAAATCCGCACGATCCAGCCCGGAGATCGTGTGGGGTATGGTCTAAGCTGGACAGCTTCAAAGCCGACGCGCATTGGCACGCTTGGTCTCGGATATGCGGATGGGTTCTTCCGCGCTCAGGCGGGGCAGGCGAGTGTCTGGCATGGTCAGACGCGGCTTCCGGTTATCGGTCGCGTCTCGATGGACAGTATTTCCGTTGATCTGACTGATGCACCTGCTGACCTGAAAGCAGGGGATGTCCTCTCGGTTCTCGGGCCGCAGCAGGATGTGGATACACTGGCACGATCTGCGAGGACGATCGGATATGAAGTTCTGACCTCACTCGGAAGCCGCTTTCATCGGGTTTATGTGCCGGAAGGCTGACTTGTCTCAGACCGATTTGCGGATCGAGATGGAGACAGTCCGGCCCAGCGGGTCCAGAAAAGCGGGTTCATAGCCCGCCGGTGTCACGCCAAGGCCGTTGCGGGCGCGGATGCGGCTGTTGAACAGGTTGCTGACCGACACCATGACCCGGAAATTCTTGGCCCAGCTGCGCTTCTGCCAGTGCGGAATTTCCCCCAGATCGGCAAAAGCCGTCATATCCACTGTAGCCAGATCGCTGAAGAACAGACTGCTGGCATGGGTGCTGGCGAGCGTGGACGTTGCGGACTGCCATTTGGTCACGAGGCGGAAGCCGAACCCGTTTTTGAAGACACCACCCTGAAGCTCGACTTCATGTCGCGGCTGGCCGCCTGTTCCGCCGATGGTTCCGCCGTTGAGCAGGTCGATGGGAGGAAGGCCTGAGCGAAGCTGCACGGTGTCCTTGAGGCGCCAAACCTGCGTCAGAACAATGTAATACCGTCCTCTCGCACCATGTTTCCCACCTTTTCCTTCCGGCTTTTTTCCAAGCGGTCTGGAAAACGAGAATGTCGCGTTCCACTCGTTGCGCTTTTCCATCAGCGCATTGACCGGACGGATATCGACGACATCGAGAATGCCGTCCGAATTGCGCTGGTAACGGTCCGGGAAAGCGTCTTCGATGGCGGCTGTCGCGGTCGGCAAACTCATGACGGGGTTATGATTCCGGTCCCGAACGTAGTTCACATGCAGACGGGCGCCGTCGAGAAAGCTCGGGGAAATAATCGTTCCGATACTGATTTCGTGCCGGTCTGCGGCCTGAAGGTTCCGGTTGCCGCCTGAAATCGTCGTCACCTGAACCGACCGTCCAGTGACGTAATCATATGTCGTGACGTTGGGCGTCTCGATCCGGGGGGCAATAAGGTCGGTGGCGTCGGGGGCCTCGGTCCGGTCGGTGACGGAGAACGGGAACTGGACCCACGGCGCAGGCTCCCACGTCACGCCGCCGCCGATCGTTCCCAGCGTTCCGAAATGGGACACCTGACTGATGGCGCCATTGATGTTCGCATCGAGCTTGCCCAGAAATGACAGGACATGCTTGCGCGCATTGGCGATGGGGATATCACCGTCGATCTGAAGGGTGCCGACATTGCGGCTGATATGGGTGCGTTGCAGCTTGCCCTGACTGAGCGAGGTGGCGTTTTGTTCCGTCAGGGTGCCGGTCGGCGCGATGCTGGTGGAGACATCCCCCGCGGGCAGGGAAAAGAGCGAGCCGGACAGCAGGCCCGTGATTTCGCCGCTCGTGCCCGTGGTGTGGCCGCGATTAACCAAACGGTTGTTCAGCCAGTTGCGGTCCACTTTGGAAAATGGATCAAAACTGCTGAGGCCGCTGGTCAGGGCTTTCTGGGCGGCGCTCAGGTTGAGGCCGGTCTGGCTGTTGGTGGACGTGGTGGAGCGGTCGAAGCTTCCTGTGCTGTTCCACTTCCAGTCTCCTACGTCGCCGTTGAAATTCACCCCGGCATGAACGGTGTCCGTATGCGCCGTGTGCTGCAGGGCGGGAACGGTGGTGTAGTTCCGGTAGAGCAGCGTGTCCTGAGAAAACGGCGAATAAAGGCTGTCAGCCGGAAGGGTGAGGATGCCACGTGCCGGTCCCTGAAGGCTTTCGGAATTGCTGTGGGTGTAGCTGGCATTGAATGATGCCGACACGGTTTTGAAGATCTGATCGGCATAAACGCCGTTCAGTCTCAGTTCATGCGTTCGGGGTTGCAGGCTGTAATCGGAGGCGTTTGAACTGACATGCGGCGCATTGGCATAAGCCGTGAAATCCTGAAGCGTCGGAACCTGTCCTGCTGCCAGTGACGGCACACCAGCGGATGTGACGCTCTGCCCGACAAGCACATCCAGAGCCGGGTCAAGGCTGCCGCCATTGCTGGACGTGACATTGCCCGCGTTGGAATATAGACCGCTTGCGGACGGGGGCGTGACACCGCGATCACTGTCGAGCAGACGGGCCTGCGCCTCATAACGCGCGCTCAGATTGATCCGCCTCTCGCCTGAGAGTTTTGTAAAACTCGCGCCTAGAACCCCACCGTCTCCTCCACCATCCGTGGACGTGCTGCCATAGGCACGCATCCGGACAGCGCGGAAATTTTTTACCGTAATGATGTTCACCACGCGCTCATCAGCTGGATAGCCGTAGCGCAGGGCTTCTTCTTCGGTGAAGATTTCGACCCGGGCAATGGCTTCGAAGGGCAGGTCGTTGACCTCCTGCATTCCCGAAATGCGCTTGCCATTGAGCAATACGACCGGCGTATTCCCGGTAGCGCCCCGTCCAGAGCGGGTTTCGGGGGCAATGGCCGTCAGGAGATCTGCTGCGGTATCGACGCCATAGGAGCGGATCTCATCAGACTGGATCTGCATGATCGCCTTGGCATCACCCAGAACGGCTCCGGCGGGTTTGTGTCCCTTGACGACGATTTTTTCTCCACCGTTTACGGAGGTGGTGGAGGTCGTAACACTTGTGCCGCTGTTCTGTGCTGCGGGTGGTGTCGTGACAGATGCTGTAGTCGTCTGTGCGGATGCGCTGACCAGCAGGCTGCCGAGACCACAGACCAGACCAAGCGTCGGACACAGCAAAGGACGACCTATAGGAGGAAGGATGCCAGTTTTTAGGTCATGATCTGCCATGCGCTTGTCTGCGTCCTTCTGCATTCCATGTGGGCCAGAACGTCCATATCGGATACAGATTGTCACGAATCTGCAAAGATTTCGTAACAGTGGAAGGCCATTTGAAGCCGGTTTTGACGGATTTGCTTTCAGATGTCGAGCAGAAACGGTCGCTCAGCCTACGACCATGTTCCGGCTTCGCATCATATTGCGGCGCGTTTCCACGTCCAGAATATCGCGGATCCGGCGCGTCAGTTCGGTCGCATCGGTATATTTTCGGCCATAGGTCAGATTGAATGTATGGTCGAAATCGTCCGGGTTGAGGCCTGCATTGTGCTGGCTGATGGTTTCGATCTTGTCGAACGCCTTGGCCAGCCGTGCTTCGGGGGACGCCGCGTTTTCATATTCGTCCCACAGCTCCAGAAACTCTGCCTGCAGGTCGGCAGGCAGAGGGGCCATGATCGTCAGCAGGTCTTCGCGCTCCTGCGCAGCTTTGTTGGCGGAGGCATGAGCGGAGATTGCGGGGACGTCGCCATGAATGGCTTCACCCAGATCATGAAGAATGCAGATTTTGAGGAGCTTCAGAAGGTCGATGCCCTCAAGCTGGTCGGCAAAGGTCATGACCAGAAGGCAGAGCGCCCAGGTATGTTCCGCCGTGCTTTCGGTCTGCCCGCCGTGGGTATAGGTCCGTCTGAGGATATCCTTCAGCCGGGAGGCTTCCCGGAGAAAATCGAGGCGCTTTTCAAGATCGCCTTTCGTCATGAAGCAAAGTCCAGTCTGTGGTGAGCGCCTTATCCGACAAGCGCGTACAGGATTTCATACCCCACAAAAGAAGCAACGGCCAGCAGCACGAGCAGGATGACGAAGCCGGGACCCTGCTGGAGGGATCTGAAGATTTTGACCATCAATCCAGCCATGAAACATGTTCCTTGCAAGAAGCGCAGTCCGCGAGGCCAGTTAACAGGCTCTCTACTCCCGAAGAATTACGGCATTTCTGCCGTGTCGTCTGCGGAAATATTTCTCCATGATCATGGATTGTTATTTTCCGTTACCGTGCGGTCCTTGAGAACGCCATATTTCGCCGGGCATGATGGTCATCGACACAGCCGTGATGGAGTATCTCATGAAAAAAATTCTTGCAGTGGTTCTCGGGACCACTCTGACCCTGTCGCTTGCAGCCTGTGACGGCCCTTACGATGACCGTCGGGACAATAACCGGCATCACCATCATCATGGTGACAGGGGGTACGGTCAGAATATGGGAGGCCAAGGCATGGGAAATCAGGGCCGTGGCGGTATGGGCGGCGGCATGAACGGCGGTCCGGGCGGACAGGGCGGCTGGTAACAGTCTTTATGGGCATCTGCTGATAGCTGATGTCTGCCCCATCCCTGAAGGCATGATTTTCGGATTTGACGTCGTGGCCCGGCTGTCGCTGAATGCGGCCTCTTAAGCCTCTGCCCGCTCCAGATCCGGAAATCCGTGCCTCAATGAACAGCCAGCCTCCTTATTCCAGTTCAGACGCCCCTCCAGAGGGTGGGTGGTTTCCGGTCTCCTTGCGGCTTGCGGGAGCGCGCGTCCTGTTGGTCGGAGGCGGGGAAATCGCCGTGAACAAAGGGCGGCTTCTGCTAGATCATGGTGCGCGGATTGATGTGCTGGCCGAGACCCTCAATCCGGTGGTGCAGAGCTGGGTGGAGAGCGGTGCTGTGCGTCATGTTGGCGGACGGGCGGATGAGGCGGCCCTAAAGGAGCATCTGCCGGGTTGCCGTCTGGTCTATGCTGCAACCGACAACCGGGACGTCAACCGGCAGGTGGCGGCTTTGGCTGATGCGCTGAACATTCCCGTCTGCGCGGTGGATGATCCGCAGCCGTCGAGCTTCATCACGCCTGCGCAGGTTCGCCGGGGTGCAGTGCGCGTTGCTGTTTCAACAGGAGGTGCGGCTCCTGTTCTGGCGCGTCGTCTGCGAGAGCAGATCGAGGCGCTTCTGCCCGAAGGGACGGGGCGGCTGGCGGCCTATATGCAGTCCCGCAGGTCGCAGGTTTCGGAGCGCTATCCGCAAGTACAGGACCGCTATCCGCAAGTACAGGACCGCAAGCGCATTTGGGAGGATTTTCTCGACGGTCCGGGTGCGGAGGAGGCTCGAAACGGCAATGATGTCCGCGCGGATGCGCGACTGAACGCGCTTCTGGACGCGGAACGCAAACCGGGAGAGGTCTGGCTGGTCGGGGCCGGGCCGGGCGATCCTGATCTGCTGACCCTCAAGGCGCTGCGTCTGATGCAGAATGCGGATTCTGTTCTCTACGACAATCTTCTGTCTCCGACATTGCTCGATATGGTCCGGCGGGATGCTGAACTCGTGTTTGTTGGCAAGCAGCGGGACCGACATGCCCTGCCGCAGGACGAGATCAACAGTGAAATGATCCGTCGCGCGCAGGCAGGGGAACGCGTTCTGCGTCTCAAGGGCGGCGACCCGTTCATTTTCGGTCGTGGCGGAGAGGAGATCGAAGCGCTGGTTGACGCCGGGGTCGCGTTTCGGCTGGTTCCGGGCATTTCCGCGGCGAATGGATGTGCGGCCTATTCTGGCATTCCTCTAACGCATCGCGATTGCGCGCAGGCCTGTCTGTTCGTGACCGGACACGCAAAAGCGGACGGGGTTCTGGATCTGCCCTGGGACGACATGGCCGATCGCCGCCAGACGGTCGTGATCTACATGGGGATTTCAACCCTGCCGCAGCTTGCCGCCGGACTTCTGGGAAAAGGACTACCGGCTGACTGGCCTGTGGCGATTGTGGAGCGGGGCACGCAGCCGGCGCAGCGGGTTTTCACCGGGACGCTATCCAACATCGCCCTTCAGGCCTCCGAAGCGCAGGTAAAATCGCCCGCGCTGGTGATTGTGGGGCAGGTGGTGCGGCATCGGGTGGTTTCTCCCTGATCTGCATGGGAAGAAGGCAGGCTCTTTCAGCTATGTTGTAAATGCATATCCCACTTCACGCCCGTGCGGGTTGTCCGCAGGGGCGACAGCTTGTGAAACTCCTGTTCTTTCAGTCACATCGCGTTTTATCCACCGAGGCCCCATGACCACACTTGCGTCCATTATCGTCTCGATCGCAGAGGAAATGCGGACGGCCTCAGAACGGGGTGCTGTTGCCAATTACATTCCTCCGCTCGCACGGGTGGACCTCAACCGTTTCGGCATGGCCGTCGTGGGGATGGATGGTGAGACACACACGGTTGGAGATGCGGCAGTTCCGTTCTCGGTGCAGAGCGTCTCTAAGGTGTTCAGCCTCAGCATGGCGCTCAATGCGATGGGCGAGGAATTGTGGGGGCGCGTGCGTCAGGAGCCTTCGGGCAGCGCATTCAACTCCATCGTCCAGCTTGAAAACGAGCACGGCATTCCCCGTAATCCGTTCATCAATGCGGGTGCCATCGTCATCGCTGATATTCTGGTGTCCCGCTATGGTCGCGAAAACGCCCGCACACGCCTGCTGGATTTCCTGCGTCCGCTGGTGGACGATCCGGCCTCGATCGACATTGACACGGACGTCGCGCGGCAGGAACGCGAGACCGGGTTTCGCAACATGGCGCTTGCAAACTATATGCGGACCTTCGGCAATATCCGCAACGTGGTTGAGGACACGCTGGATTTCTATTTTCATCAATGCGCTCTCACCATGAGCTGCCAGCAGCTTGCGCAGGTCGGAACCTATCTCATGACGGGCGGCCTGAACCCGCTGACTGGCGAGCGGGTCATGTCAGAGCGCAATGCCCAGACGATCCTCGCGTTGATGATGATGTGCGGCCATTATGACGGTTCGGGGGCATTTGCCATCCGTGTCGGTCTGCCCGGAAAGTCCGGTGTGGGTGGAGGAATCCTTGCGATTGCGCCGGGTGTAGCGTCCATCGCGGTGTGGTCGCCGGGGCTGAACGCGCAGGGCAATTCCCTTCTGGGAACGCGCGCGCTGGAGCGGCTTGTGCAGCATACGGGATGGTCGGTGTTTCGCGCCAGTCCGTGGGTTGTCAATCCAACCTGATTCTCAGCCCGCCAGAGTGTCGTAAAGCAGCTTGAAGTTCAGAAGCAGGATGAGTCCCGCCACGCCCCATGACAGGACGCGGATGGGCATGGAAATCACGAATTCGCCCATCTTGCGGCGGTCCGAGACGAACATGACGAGCGGAATGACGGCAAAGGGCAGTTGCAGCGACAGGATGACCTGACTGGCCATCAGCAGATCGCTCACGCCCCGATTGCCATAGATCAACGTAACAATCGCCACGGGAACGATCGCCAGTCCGCGTGTCAGCAGCCGCCGCGCCCAGTGCGGGATGCGAAGGTGCAGAAAGCCTTCCATGATGATCTGTCCGGCCAGCGTGCCGGTGATCGTGGAGTTTGTGCCTGCTGCCAGAAGTGCCAGTGCAAACAGCGTGGAGGCGATGCTAAGTCCGAGGATCGGGGAGAGCAGCCTGTAGGCATCCTGAATTTCTGCCACATCCTGATGGCCGGAGTTGTGAAACGCTGCTGCCGCCACGATCAGGATGGCGGCGTTGATGAACAGCGCCAGAGTCAGGGCAATCGTGCTGTCCCATGTCGTCCAGCGGATGGCGTCCCGCCGTCCGGCCGGAGTGCGTTCATAGGCGCGGGTCTGGACGATCGAGGAATGCAGATACAGATTATGCGGCATGACCGTGGCGCCAATGATGCCGATGGCGATATAGAGCATCCCCGGCGTCGTCACGATTTTCGGATCGGGGAGAAGGCCAGCCAGAACGCTGTGAACGGGCGGAGCTGCCGCGACGAGCTGGATCCCGAAACAGAGGGCGATGATCCCCAAGAGCGCGATCACGAACGCCTCCAGATACCGGAAGCCCCGGTTCATCAGCATCAGCACGATCAGCGCGTCCAAAATGGACAGCAAAGCTCCGGCGAGAAGCGGCAGGCCGAACAGCAGCTGGAGCGCCACGGCCGTACCGATGACTTCCGCCAGATCGCAGGCAATGATGGCCAGTTCACAGGCCAGCCACAGAACGATGTTCACGCGCGGGGAAAAATGGCTCCGGCAGGCCTGTGCGAGATCCTGTCCCGTCGCAATCCCGAGACGAGCAGAGAGCGCCTGAAGCAGGATCGCCATGAGGTTTGACAGCATGATGACGCAGAGCAGCGTATAGCCATACCGTGCGCCGCCCTGAAGGTCGGTGGCCCAGTTTCCCGGGTCCATATAGCCGACCGAGACCATAAATCCCGGCCCGACAAACGCCATGAAACGACTGAACCATGACGCTTCCGCACCCGGAACACGGATGCTGGAGAACACATCGGGCAGGCTCGGGCGCATGGCCGGGGAGGGCGTACGGGGGGCGTTGGTGTTTGGCATCGGGACTGTATTCAATCCCATCCGGAATTGATATTCAATATGCTATATTGATGAGCCTCATGAAAAACACGGAATCTCTGGAAATCGTGATTGCCCGGACTGGCAGAGCGGTCCGGAATGTTTTATTCCGCCGTGAATAATGTTTTCTGGATAGAGGCACAGGACGGGAATGGAACGGAAAAAACGGCTGAAGGACACCGCGCCCAAGGAGACGCTGCCTGATGTCGAAACCCATTCCGAAGGCTTTCGCGCCAATCGTGAGGCGCGGCGCAATGTGCTGGTGGAAGATTATGTCGAACTGATTTCGGACCTGCTGTCGGAAGGGCAGGAAGCCCGGCAGGTCGATATCGCCGGGCGTCTAGGCGTGTCCCAGCCGACAGTGGCGAAAATGCTCGCCCGTCTCGCAACGGAAGGTTACGTCACGCAGAAACCCTACAGAGGTGTCTTTCTGACGCCCGCGGGACAGGAAATGGCGGACAAGGCACGGCACCGGCACCGGATCGTGGAAGCATTTCTGCTGGCGCTCGGCGTCAGCGAGGAAAATGCCCGCGTCGATTCCGAGGGGGTGGAGCACTACGTCGGGAGTGAGACTCTGACGCTGTTTGAAAAGGCAATCCGGGGCAATCTGAAGCAGTTCATGCAGAACTTACCGGACGCCTGATAGTGCGTGTCTGAAATCTGCGCTCAGGTGCAGATTTCGAGATTGACGTCTTCCTGCGCCAGAGCCTTCGCGATGGAGGGCTTGAGATGGGAATCTGTCAGGACGTGGTCGAATTCCGACAGGGACGCCAGACGGTGCAGGCCGCCTTTGCGGAACTTCGTGCTTTCCACCAGCAGAACACACTGGTCCGCCATATCCATCATGATCCGCTTGACCTTGACCACATCCTGATCGTTCTGGAACGCGGTGGCGTTATGGATAATGGACGTCGAGAGGAACATCATGTTGGCCCGCAGGGACTGCGCGGCCTGTTCGCAGACCAGCCCGAAAAACGCATTGCGCGGCGGATTATAGTCGCCGCCAAGGCAGATCAGTTTCAGGTTGGGGTAGGGCGAGAGCGCCTGAATGACGCCCACGGCGTTGGTGATGATCGTCAGGGGCGCGAGAACGGGCAGAAGCGGCAGCATGGCCGCGACGGTCGTGGAGTCATCAAGGACAAGAACCTGCTCGGGCTGGATCAAGGAGACGGCGCGCTGGATGATCGCGTCCTTGAGGTCTGTCGCCCGTGAGCGTCGGAAATTGACCGTTTTCTGGGTCGTAACCTTGTTGCGCAGGACGATACTGCCATGCAGCTTGTCGATCAGACCCTGTTGTACGAGGGCATGAGAGTCGCGGTGGATCGTCATGCGACTGACCCCGAAACGCTCCGCCAGACCTTCGATGGTGGCGCTTCCGGTTTCGAGAAGGACGTCGAGGATCTGTTTCTGCCGGGCCGAATTATCCCGCCGTTTCGAACTCTGCGGCGAGGCGGTGGTGATCACGGAGCCCGAACCATCAGTCATGTGTCAAATCGATTCCTGAGCGTGAAAGCAAACAGACAAGTGTGAAATCATACATACCATATCAGAGCCGAATGGACGTGTAACGTCCGTTGAGCGAAATCCGGCCCTAAAAAGGTGACTATTACGCTTTTGCCGTGATCTTCAGAACACGGGCAGTTTCTTCCCGGAGTGCTGCGCAGGCTTGGGCGTCTTTGGTCATATCGATCCCGTAGGCTGGAAACACCTGACGCAGACGGGGCAGCCAGTCGGTTTCTGTCAGCCGTTCGGGAAAGACCTGCTGGACGACCTGAAGCGCCACGGAGGCGGCAACGGACGCTCCGGGCGATGCGCCGAGGATGGCCATAAGGGAGCGGTCGGCGCTTTTCACAAGCTCGGTCCCAAAGCGTAGTGTTCCGTGCAGCCCCTTGTCCGGACGGATAATCTGCACGCGCTGTCCGGCCACGACTTTCGTCCAGTCCTCGGGTCTGGCTGTCGGGTAGAAATCCTGAAGGGCTTTAAAGCGGTCCTCGTTTGTCTGGAGAACCTGACGCACGAGATAGTCCAGCAATCCGAGATTGTCTTTCCCGGCTGTCAGGGCGGGAATGATATTTTTGGGCGTCAGGGAGCGGAAATAATCCGTCCAGGAACCGCTTTTGAGGAATTTCGTGGAAAACCCCGCATAAGGTCCGAACAGCAGGCAGGATTTGCCGTCGATGACGCGCGTATCGAGATGCGGGACCGACATGGGCGGCGAACCGACAGGGGCCTTGCCGTAGACCTTGGCGTGGTGTTGCCCGGTAATGGCCGGGTCCATGCAGCGCAGCCAAAGTCCGCTGACAGGGAAACCGGCATAATGTGCCGCTTCGGGAATGCCGGATGCCTGAAGCAGTGGCAGCGCATTGCCGCCCGCGCCGACAAAAACAAACCGCGTCAGAACCGTGATCGTGTGGCCGCTTTCGGTATCGGTGGCCGTCACGCGCCAGCGACCGTCCGTGGTGCGTGTCAGGCCGGTGACACGATGATTGTAGTGGGTGGCAATGTTGCGGTCTGACTTGAGGGAGGCCGTCAGCGCGTGGGTTAGGGCGCCGAAATTGATGTCCGTGCCCTCTTTGATGCGCGTGGCCGCAACGGGTTGGGACGTATCGCGCCCTGCCATCGCAAGAGGCGCCCATTGGGCGATGACAGCCGGATCGGACGTGTATTCCATATCCGCAAAGCAGTGATGGGCGACCATCGCCTCGTAACGGGCTTTGAGAAAGGCGAGGTTCTCCGCTCCCCAAACCAGACTGATATGGGGGCAGGGCTGCACGAATGAGGCCGGATCGGCAATGCGGCCTTCGCGGACCCAGTGCGCCCAGAGCTGCCTTGAGAGGTCGAATTCCGTGTTGATCGCCAGCGCCTTGGAGATGTCGATGCTGCCATCCGCGCGCTGGGGCGTGTAATTCAGTTCGCAGTTCCCGGCATGTCCGGTCCCGGCATTGTTCCAGGCATAGGAACTTTCCTGCCCGCAATCCGGCAGCGTCTCGAACATCATCATCGACAGCGATGGATCGAGCTCACGTAGCAGGGCCGCGAGTGTGGAACTCATGATCCCCGCACCGATCAGAACGACATCGGGGCAGAGGCTGGAAACTGACGGCATGAGGCTGAAATCCGGCAAGGGCTGGAAAGAAAAGAGGGCGAAAGATCCCCGAAAGTTCAGCCCGTGTAAACCGGGCCTGCAGGCAGGAGCTTGCCGGGATTGAGGATATGATGCGGGTCCATCGTGTTTTTCAGCGCCCGCATCACGCTCAGGCTTCCAGCACCATGCTCGGTTTCCAGAAATTCCAGCTTGCCCATGCCGACACCATGTTCGCCGCTGCATGAACCGTTCAGCGACAGGGCACGGGCAACGATTTTCCGGTCCAGATCGAGGGCGCGTTCATGCCCTTCGGGTGTGTCGTCCGTGATGATGAGCGTATGAAAATTGCCGTCCCCAACATGGCCCAGAAGCGGCGCGCGCAGGCCGGACGCTTCGATATCGCGATGCACGCCTTCGATCAGCTCGCCCAGACGCGAAATCGGAACGATACAGTCCGTGGAAATGACCCGCGCGCCCGGAACAATGGCCTTTGCCGCCCAGTAGGCGTCATGCCGCGCCTTCCACAGACGGGTACGCTCTTCCGCACTCTCCGCCCACGCAAAACCCAGCCCGTTATTGCCTGACGTAATGGCTTCCGTTGTCTCGACCTGTTCGCGCACGGCCGCAGGCGAGCCGGTGAATTCGAAGAACAGTGTCGTCAGCGGCTGATATTCCGTGAGGCCGGAATACTGGATGGAGGCCGCCATCTGCACGCTGTCCATCAGCTCCACGCGGGTGATGGGAATGCCGCACTGGATGATTTCCATGGCCGTCCGGATCGCGTCATGCAGGCTCTCGAACTGGCAGATGGCCGCGGATACGGTCTCGGGGCGTCCATGCAGACGAAGCTGGGCTTCCGTGATGATCCCCAGCGTGCCTTCCGAGCCAACGAACAGGGATGTTAAATCATAGCCGGTGGAGGATTTGCGGACGCGGCCGCCCGTGCGAATGATTTCGCCGGTCGCGAGCACCACGGTCAGGCCAAGCACGTTTTCCTTCATCCTGCCGTAACGCACGGCGGCTGTACCTGAGGCGCGGGTGGCGCACATGCCGCCGATCGTCGCTTCTCCACCCGGATCGACCGGAAAGAACAGGCCGGTGTCGCGGATTTCCACATTCAGCGTCTGGCGGGTGATCCCTGCCTGAACCCGGCAGTCCAGATCTTCGGCGTTCAGTTCTACAATGTCGGTCATGCGCGACAGATCGAGGCTGATGGCCTGTTCGGGCGGGACGACATGCCCTTCGACCGAGGTGCCGGCCCCGAATGCCACAACCGGAATCCGCCATTCATGACAACGGCGCAACACTGTTGCGACATCCTGCGTGCTTTCCGCGAAAACCACCGCCTCGGGCAAGCGGGAGGCATTCATGGCCTCGCCGTGGCTGTGTTCCTCGCGAACGGAGGGCGCCGTGCTGATCTGCTCTCCCATGACGGGCTGAAGGGCCTTGAGAACGGCCTGCAGGCGGTCCTGAGCAGAAGCGGAAGAGACGGTCATGACTGGGTCCGGCATGAAGAAAAAGGACGCTCTTCATAGGGCGGATTGCAGGGTTGGGAAATATCTTCAGGCCGATATGGGGATATAGAATGAAATAATCTGTCTAAAAATGGAACTGCATTGCAAGATCAGGCTTTGTTTGGGCAGAGCGCGAGGCTTATTCGAAGAAAATATTGCTCGCCCGGCTGACGAAAATATAGGTCCGCTCGTCCCCCTTGGTATTGACGATAATGCCCTGTTCCAGATCCGCCCCCACTTTCATGGCCGATCCGATCACCAGAATTTTTTTGTTCAGCACCATGTTCCGGAAATCGCCACCAAACCGGATGTCGGCGTTGTAGGCCACGCTTGACGTGATCTGCACGGCGACATTGGCGCGGTCCAGATAGGTATCTTCCGAGTTGAGGAAGACCATCTTGTTGAAAACGTTCACGCTTTTAACGGTCATGACGAACGTGCCGGGAACCACAGTGCGGTTCGATGTTTCCCTCAGTGTGTCCGCTGGTGTCAGTCTTTTTTCGAGAACCCAGTCTCCTGAACAGGCTGTCTGTCCGATCAGCGCTGTGAGGAGGGTAAGTGAAAAAAGAGTGTTACGGACGGTCATCTGACGAGTGCTACCGACTGTGAAATACTGGATCGACCCTAGGAGAGAATATTCCGGGTGTCGTGCGAAATTTATATGTCCCGTCGAAGAAAAGCCTTGTTCAGGTCGTAAAAACGACTGTGCGGCTACCGTTGATGATGGTTCGGCGTTCGATGTGATACCGGACGGCACGTGCCAGAACGCGACGTTCGATATCGCGTCCTTTGCGGATCAGGTCCTCGGGTGTGTCGGCGTGGGAGATGCGCTCCACATCCTGCTCGATGATCGGCCCCTCATCCAGGTCCAGCGTGACATAATGGGCCGTCGCGCCGATCAGCTTCACGCCGCGGGCAAAGGCCTGATGGTAGGGGCGCGCGCCCTTGAAGCCGGGGAGGAAGGAGTGGTGAATATTGATACAGCGACCGGACAGACTGGCGGCCATCTCGTTGGACAGAACCTGCATGTAACGCGCGAGAATGACCAGCTCGGCACCGCTCGATGCCAGCAGGTCCAGCACATGGGCTTCCTGCGCGGGCTTCGTTTCTTTCGTGACTGGGACGTGGTGAAACGGAATGCCGTAGAAATCCAGATCCGCGAACACGTCGCGCGGATGGTTCGACACGATGCCAACCGGTTCGATTGGAAGTTCCCCGATGCGCCAGCGATAGAGCAGATCGACCAGACAGTGATCGAAGCGTGAGACCATCAGCAGAACCTTCGACCTCACGCTGCGGTCATGCAGGGCCCACTCCATGCTGAAACTGTTTCCCAGAACGGCCAGCGCCTCGCGCAGCTGTTGGGCGCTGGTCCGGTCTTGCGCGACTTCAAAGACGATCCGCATGAAGAAGACTGTGCTGTCCCGGTCATCGAACTGCTGTGCTTCCGTGATGTTGGCGTCCAGTTCCGCCAGCTTTCCGCTGATGGCCGCCACGATGCCGGGGCGGTTGGGGCAGGAAAGCGTCAGGACATAAGTCGTTTGCGAAACTGAAGGGGCCGTCATGGAAGGTCTTTTCTCGTCTTTTTAAAAATCTGCCGTCTTCAGACGGTGAAGTATTTTGCACGCGGATTCAGCATTACGAGTGCTGATGTCGACTGTTCAGGGTGCAGCTGATAGCCGTCCGAAAGCGACACGCCGATGCGTTCGGCATCCAGCATTTTCAGGATCGGTTCCTGATCCTCAAGCCGGGGGCAGGCGGGATAGCCGAAGGAATAGCGCGAGCCGCGATAGGACTGTGAGAGCAGCTTTTCCATGTCTCGGTTGTCGTCGCCCGCGAAGCCCAGTTCGGCGCGGATGCGCTTGTGGGTGTATTCCGCCATGGCTTCCGCCATTTCGACCGACAGACCATGCAGGTACAGATAGTCCTGATAGCGGTTGTCCTCGAACCACACCCGCGCCAGATCGGACGCTTTTTGCCCGACCGTGACGACCTGAAGCCCGACCACGTCGCGCACGTCATCGCTGATGTCCCGCACGAAATCGGCGATGCACTCGCCGTCGTCTTTGGGCTGGCGTGGCATGGTAAAGCGTGCGGTTTCCGTTTTTCCGTCTTCTTCGAACAGCACGAGATCGTTCCCGTCTCCCGCTGCTTTCCAGTACCCATAGATCGCCTGTGGACGGATGATGTCCTGCTCCGCACTCAGCGCCAGCATGCGCTTGAGAACGGGACGGAGTTCGATCTTGGCGTATTCCATGAATTCGTCGAGCGAGCGGCCCTGTTTCCGAAAGCCCCACTGAAACTGGTACAGCGACCGTTCATTGAGGAAAGGCAGAACCGCATTCGGCGTCGCTTCGAGCACGCGTGCGCCCCAGAAAGGCGGCTTAATGACAGGCTCGGAGCCTGAAATACGCTCGCGCCGGGCCTTTGCGGCCTCACGATCCACCTCACCAAAGCCTCGTGTTTCGGCAATTTCCGGCGCGCGTTCCGTCTTGCGGCTCGCCTGACTGGCGCGACGTGTCTGAATGGCTCCCAGATAGCTGTCGATTTCCTGATGCGCGATCTTGTCCATCAGGCCCAGACCGTCGAACGCATCGCGCGCATAGGCTACACGTCCCGGTTCACCGGCACCGTAGGAGCGGGCGCATTCTTCCTCGACGTAATTCCGCGTCAGGGCCGCGCCGCCAAGAATAACCGGAAGGTCAAAGCCCTGACGGTGCATTTCCGCGAGATTTTCGCGCATGATAACCGTGGATTTCACCAGAAGCCCGGACATACCCAGCGCATCGGCGTTATGTTCCTTCACGGCCGCAATCATGTCCGCCAGTGGCACCTTGATGCCCAGATTAATGACCCGGTAGCCGTTATTGGTCAGGATGATGTCCACGAGGTTTTTACCGATATCGTGGACGTCGCCCTTGACGGTCGCGAGCACCATCGTGCCGCGATGCTGGCCTTCCGTGCGCTCCATATGGGGCTCAAGCCAGGCGACGGCAGTCTTCATCGTCTCGGCGGACTGCAACACGAACGGAAGTTGCATCTTGCCCGAACCGAACAGCTCGCCCACGACCTTCATGCCATCCAGCAGGACATCGTTGATGATATCGAGCGGCGGCATTTCTGTCATTGCGGCCGCCAGATCGTCCTCGATGCCCTTGCGGTCACCGTCCACGATCCGGTCTTTCAGACGTTCCGCAGGGGTTTCCGCACGACGCTTCTTGACGGCATCGGCGGCTTTACGGCCAGCAAAGAGTTCCAGCAGCTTCTGGAGCGGATCGTAGTCTTCGGTGCGACGGTCGAAGATCAGGTCTTCCGCGACCTTGACCTCTTCAGCCGCGATCAGATGCAGCGGACGGATCTTGGAGACATGCACGATCGCGCCCGTCATGCCTGCCTTGACGGCATGATCGAGGAACACCGAGTTCAGTACGGCGCGCGCGGCCGGGTTCAGGCCGAAGGAAATGTTCGACAGGCCGAGAATGATCTGGATGTCGGGGAATTTGTCGCGGATCAGCTTGATGCCCTCAAGCGTCCACTGCCCGAGCTTGCGGTCGTCTTCCACGCCCGTCGCGATGGTGAAGGTCAGCGGGTCGATCATCAGGTCAGACTGCGGCAGCCCGTACTGGGTGCAGGCGAAATCGACCAGACGCTCGGCAATGCGCAGCTTGTCCTGCGGCTCCTTCGCCAT
>Ga0157363_1000271_pt1 | contig 40331 bp, 16 predicted proteins | sample AttsexASBM1_FD_111477 | JGI IMG/M metagenome (GOLD analysis project Ga0157363, IMG submission 111477) | Fungus gardens microbial communities from leaf cutter ant in Ribeirão Preto, State of São Paulo, Brazil - Atta sexdens ASBM1 | ecosystem: Host-associated > Fungi > Mycelium > Unclassified ... | reverse complement strand
GTATGAAATTGCTGATGATGTGCACTGGTTAATGTTGACAGATGTCAAACACATAAAAAAAAGTGTGTTGTGTGCCCAGGGTAGCTTTGTACGCTCACTAATGCCACCTATGAGCAAACAGCGAATTTAAGCTTATACACCTGGTGTGTATATATATATATATATATATATATATATATATATATATAATTAAAATAATATGTATCACATTTTTTATAGGAATAAAATTTATAGCACAATCATATTCTATATATTTTTTCCATTTATATTTGGTACGCGATTAGTTAATACGCGTAATATCTTTAGATTTATCTTCACAAAAGAATATGAAAAATATCTTTGAAATCATATTTTGGCAAATCTTTTACTTAGCAAAATGATTGATGAAAATGACATGGATAAGTCATTATTGATACGAACGCGTATGGATTTTGTCTTTTGTGGATTGGTGTTTTCATTTAAATATAGTCAGAAAGTAAAAGTACATGACGGATGTTACATTAGCTTATGTTAGCAAAGTTGATATTGATGACGATCTCTACAGTAATTGCGAAATTTAAGCAGACCTGATGTAACGCATAACAGTGTCTCTTTTCGTCAACAGATATGTCGTCATCAAATGCGTCGTAAATTACTGGCTCGTAATTAGGTTCAAGAAAAACGGATAATAAGTTTTATTGACTTTGGCTTATAGTATATAGAAGAATTGTGTATAATCATTCTTGTATAATCACACTAATAATTCCCAAAAGCAATTAGAAGAACATTCCGTAAGTTACAATCTCTATTTTGTGAAATAATTTTGCGAATTTCTTTTCTCTTTTTTTCGAAAAAAATATAAAATATAAGAAAAAAATGCGGACATTTACTTGAAGACTAGGCGACCTCAATAACTTGGTGGCGTCTTCGCGATTCTCCAGCAACGTGGCTCGGTGCACTAAGGTTTCTGCGATGTCCCATGCCAGATCACTGGCGGCGTCTTTCGGATCCAATCGCAGCAGATGCTGCAAGACACTCAAAAAGGGTATCTCTTGTGGAGTGTCTGCGACCTATAAATGTGCTGTATTTTATTAGGCATCTCTTATGCGCAGCGCTCGATGTGCTTGTCTCAATTAGAAGGCTTTAAATAGCTTTTATAACTTTTTTTTATAAGCAGCTATACAATATAGCTTTCGCATACTCGTACTTAAATGACAAGAAAATTTAAGACTCCATATGGATTTGAGCTTAACTCGATATAACATAAAATTTCATTACAGCAACTTCATATGGAATCATACTCGATATAAATTTCTTATATACTTTATTCTTTAATTGAAAGTTTTATTTTTAGAATTTTTACACTTATCTTATTCAATTCAAATATGTGTATTACATCAATATCTTATCTTAATAGTTATTACGTTGTTAAATATGTAATTTTAAATTTTTGACGCCTAAATTTAATATATGAAATATAGAATTGTTTCCTTTTCTGTGAAAGGAAAGCTGGAATTTGTCTACACAAATGTTGTAAACAATATCATATTATAGAATATCATATTACAGAAACAAAATATAATAAATCAATTTTAAAATACATATTTTAATAATTATAAAAAATTTATATATATTTCTTTTAAATTTATTTTATATTTCTTTTATATTTATTTTAAAAAGAATCTAAAATTTTCATTGTAAAATTTCTTCTATTCTTCTATTTGAAACTGAAATATTAAATTGGAAATATTACAGAACACAAAGGATGAACAGATAAAAATTAGTGATATAATGTGACGCATTTATTTTTAAGGGAAAAAAGCAAAAAGAGCAAAAATGTTTCGCAAAAAATTAACTCCTCCAAAATTAATCTTCTGTCTGTATATAGAAATACAATCCATTTCAAGACTTTTATTAAGCTGACAGCCTGCAAAGATTGCAGCACAATCGAAACTTACACAGAAATTTAACTCTTTTGTTGTTAATTTATATTGCTAAATTCGATTGTATTGCTCCAGGCGATTCGAAGAAGGGAGAATCCCAATTGACCGTGGTTCAATTGGACACACACTATTGAAAACGTGCAATTGGACGTGAAAAATAATGTATGCTTAGAGTAAACTATATATACATAACGTCATGTAATTTAGATTGCTTATAAACAAATTATTAAAATTTATTGTAACATTTCGGAAATCAACACATTAAAACACAGAAAATGAGCCTAAATTTACAAACGGACACACAATTACACAATTTCTTGACCTTGCTTATACCGCAGTTCTCAAAATTATCTAGTATAAATTTATGTTTATTACTTTGCTCCTCTTAGTTATTACCAGCAATGATACGTAGCGTTAATATTGTTTTAGTAACCGACATGTACATTCGTGAAATGAGACGCCTCGCACATAACTGACACAATTATTCATTTAATATTTGACGAAAAATGTTTGCATATTATTCATTTCAATTTTAAAATATACATTGATGACTACCGAGAGTGATTGTTTAAATCTGTTTGCAATTTGGTGAGTGATTACCGTTCTTTCGTTTCTGTACATATAATGTTACCAATAGACCGTTATTGCTTAACTCGCAATGTTATTATAGTCTATTTTGTAGAGTTTTCTTTGTTTTATCGGATTAACTAATCATGATGGAACATAAGAAAACATTACAGGCGGATGGTCGGCACCAGGATTGCACAGATTGCAAGAGAATGTTATATTTATTTAATTTATTTCGTTGAAGATGACTTGAATTAAGTCAAAACACGTACGAAATTCTATAGATATTGAAATTGAAGAGATATTATATATTGTATATCTCTCTACTATAATATTAACGCATTAATTACCGCGTTGATTCCTATATAATTTATTTTGTTAAATATTGAGGAGTCTGATATCCATTGTAAATGTAATATAAATTTGCCAAGCTTTCTTATCAACTAATTCAATACAAAGATATGAAGAAGGAATGATAGAGAGAAGGAAAAAAAAATTTTAAAAAGAATATATTTTAATATACACTTTATTTATCATGTAATGCAGGATGTACAATATAATCTCAACCATAGACTATTAGTTCACATTCTATAATAGAATTTTTATCATAAATTTTGTGCAACATGTAGCATTGCGTTTATTAGTAATACAATTTTGTCTTAAAAATGATACAAAATATTTAAATTTCTCACTAACACCGTGCGTATATTAATAGTTCACAGTATATGTTTAAATTAGAATATGAAACTGTTTAAATTAGAATATGAAAAATACTGTTGATTCACACACTATGGTTTCACATATAAACATATACCATACAATAAATTTTTCATTATATTCATTACCTAATTTAACGAGTTTCATAATCAAATCATGAATCATTAGAAAGAAGGAGACAGTTAACTGTACTAATCACTCAATATTTGCACGTCTCTCGATGACGTCTTCTACGTAGCATGAGGCAAGATTATGTGATTGTCTCCGATCGCAATTTCTACATGAGACATAGATCCTACGATCCCAATGTCCGATACTTGTATGCTGTTGATATATCAGAGCAAACTTTCTTCTCAACATGTCGTATATCGAGATTTTGAAGCTGTAGAACAAAAAGTGCAAGTAGACTTTAAAAGAAAAATATATAATGTATAAAATGTAATAAGCAAAATTTTATAAAATTGAACAAACTTACTGTTTTTCTTACGCTTCATTTTGTTGAATTAGAACGGCGTAATAATTCACGCATCGTACATTTTCTCTCTTAGCAATAGCTATTCGTCGAATCTATTTGAGCGACTGATGCTCTAACATTGATCAAAACCCTTTTTTAAGTTTGTATCTGACTATCACATTTATCAGTGACGTATCCAATGTGAAATTAGCTTATTTTTACTTAAATATTTGAATTAATTTTCAATGTAACTGCTGTTTACGTCAAACTATACAATGACGCATATCATAAGAACGCTCTAACCATATTAAACTTTTTTTTTTATCTAATTGTAAGGGATCGGCACCCATAATACAATAAAGTCTATCTGTTCCCATGCTTCCTTTTTAAAATATTTCAGCTTATCTTTACGACTGCGATAAAATCGCCCTTCGGAAACATGTGAAAAACATGTTCAGACATGTTAAAACATATTAAAACGTGCAGCAAATCAAATGATGCTCCATTCATAATAAGAAAAGATTTTTTGGGATACATTCTGTCACTGGTCAATCACTGGTCAAGAGAGTTCAAAGTGACAAAATGGAGCAAGCAGAACATGATCTGATAGCGCAAACTGTACTATATATTAAATACACGAGGAGAGTTTATTATATGGGAATAATGTTACTGCAAAATAAGAAAATTAATTCCCAAAGCATTTTTTTTCAATTATAATTTTGTCGTGTGTATTCCGGAATATGATGCAAATCGACAATACGTATTTTAGCATTAAAATTGAATTAAGTAATTATATAGAATAAATAACACTCACAATTTTAAGAGTAACACTTAAGTTAAGTCTCAAGTTGAGAATAATACTCAAGTTCAACGTTTGAAATAACTCTAAATTGAGTGTAAACATTCAAATTTTATTGTATTCTACAATAGGCAATAGCAATAATGGAAAAGTAGGTGTAGAAATCTACTAATCATAGTTGATTATCCTTTTCAGATTTGATTGGTTAATTTCTATGCCTACTCCTTAATCCACTACTGCCTATTATAGAATAGGCTTTAGAGTTTTTCATAAGAGAAGTGACCGTATCCGAGAATGATTACGCGCACGCTGTGAATGTATGGCAACGATTCTTCATCCGAAAAATCTGGAAACGCATTAGTGACTCGGCACTAAACGCGCGCAGCAACACTGCCGTGATTACAGATTTCCTTGTCCATTTTTATCTCAATATGGCGATCACTAACGCTGAAAGTAAAATGAATAAAGAGATCTGTAATTTTTTTTATTTTTTCCAGCTTTGAAAATACGCCAGCAACAAGTACATTAGCATGTAAGCATACATTTTAATCGTGAAAAAGGAATTTTTATTCTGTGAAACCACTACGAAGAAATTCGAAATGAAAACATCAAAGACGTTAGTTTTATCGGTAATATAACAGCTCTAGCAACCCCTTAACATATCACAGATAGCATTTATAAGAAAAATTTTGGAATTTTTTTATTCCATAATTTTTTATTTATGATTTTTTAGCCTGTGGTATGTTTACATTCCTACACAGACAGAAGATTAAACACAAATATTAATCATAAACATGTAGTAAAAGTTAGGAAATAGGAAAAACGCCGTAAATCGCTTACTTGACCAAGGATGGCGTAAAAGACGTCTACGTGAGAGGAGAGATCAATTCCGGGCGGTCCGTGATTTGTGAGCTCCTCATCGGCCTCTTGCTGATAATCGAAGGCATTCAGCTGTACCTTCACATCCGACGCATGACTTTTTCTACAAAAACATGAATTTGAAACATGGATCTTTAAACTCTCACGTGTATCGCTTTCCTCTTTATTTTCGACTTATTCTATTTAAGCATTCTTTGAAGATTTAATTCTCAGTTCGATTTTTCTTTCACATTTCATATTTTTAAGTAACTTTGTTTTTATTTAATATTTCAAATAAACAACGCGACCAATATTTGTGAGATTCAAGAATTCCCGTTCAACAATTTATCCCTTCATTGTATATTTTAATAACAATATTTTCCACATCAACATCAAGTTTTTTTATTGCATATTTCACATAATTGTTTATTATGTGATATACAATTACAGTTTGCTTTAAAAACATGGTTTTAATTTTTTATGTTTGCCATAATTCACAAGAGCATTATCTGTACTAATATATATAATATGCTAATTTGACTCATTTTTAGATTGACAGCAACAATTATTTTTTTAATGCATCGAAATATATCAAGAGATATTTCATTGGGAATTCTTCATAAAAATCTAATAACTTTTAGCAAATCCCATTTCTTTCATGAAAATACTGAACGACATATGAAAATATTTTTTGTATTACCAACATTCGATGCATCTGAATATACTACAAAATAACAAACCTCTCTCAAATCTGATACAATTTTCTTCTGTAAAAAGGGCCCTAAAACATTTTATGTAATTGCTGAAGCTATAGTGCGCTCATGTACATGTCATTTTAGCAGCAATTTGACTGACTATCGAGAATAATTTTATTGATATTTTTAGCAAGGCAAACAGTTGTAACTTAAACTATGCTTAACATTATGAAAACAGGAAAACAATTGCTATTTCCGCAATTATGATCAAAGTCTCTTCTTTTGAAGCATTTTTAATGAAAAAGTTGTAACTCTTATGGTCCGTAACTCTTATGGTCTTTCTTATTAATTCTATAGTTTCTTATATTTAGCAGAATTTGCGTAAATTTAAAATATTGAAAAAAAAATCATGTTATTGAATAAATATTAGTATATGTATTGAATGAGTGAAATCTTTCTGAGGGAGATCTTCAAATGCATGCTTTTGATGCTGTCAAGTTCTTAATGACACCGCTTATGCTTTTGTGTCCGGACTTCGAGTTACCGTTTGTTTTACAAACCGACGCGAGTTCGATCAGATCAATATTTTTTCGCTAATTGTTACATAAAAGAATAATTTGAAACACTGTTTTTGTTTTAAATGAATAGAAATAGGGACATTGATGCCTTAATAAGTTAATACAAATATGACAGTGTACTCACCGCAGTTCGTTCAGGATCGGCAGTAATTTGAGACCTGCAATAGAAATCACAGACGTGTATCAATATTGTATCCAATCGACGAATTCAACCTGCTACATCTCATAAATCTTGCGTTTCATATATACGAGGGCTTGAATGTGGAAACAAAAAAGAAAATGTAAAATGCAAAGAAAAAGTCTTCAAAAAATTTTTCAAATAGTAAAAAACTGTTCAAATTAAATTGCCAACACGAAACAATAAATTAAAGTCATTACAGTCATATTTGAACGATGTTTCATATTAAATCCTCTCATTTTTCATTTGTAGTGGCAATCGTAGCCTAAAGAGCGTAGCGTGACTGCTCTCTGTGTACTCTTCTTTTTCTTTTTCAGATTTAAGTAAAAATCAATACATCCAGATCACGTTATATAAGAGATACAAAGATTAAAAGTGATGCAAAGCCCGCCAGAACACCGGACGCCTGCATTTATGGCGTCGTCACGCCGCATGGACGCGCGTCAGAACGAATGAACGGGTTGTCAAAACTGGGGACGGCTATGTATGTTTCAATGCTCAGTCAAAGTCGACAACACTTTCAAAAATATAATATAATAATTTTAGCATCCGAGTCGAGACGCGTCCGCCGTAGGCGAGTAGTTCTTCAGAACTGTGTTCTCTGTGTCAAAAATCCAGAATTTCCATCCAACAATCAAATTTTATCTGCTCTCGGGAGGCAATGACAAACCTTCAAGAGTATAAAATCCTGAGAAATTGGGCAAATGAGAGTGTAATGCAGTTGTTGGAGCGTAATCAAATAATATTGTTAATCAGTGCAGTAATTGACTGTATATATTTCCATAAAATACTCTCCAAGAGTAGCTTTGCTTGTACAAGAAAAGATTCAGTACCAATTTCACGATGCGAAACAGATCGGTATTCATCTATATAGCACAGAATTTGCAGCAATGTCACTGTAATATGCAATATTACTGCAATGTTGTACCATTGTAGTTGATAGTCCTTGAACCCTATTGATGATGACACGAAGCAAAAGTAGGCGTTATTTGGGCCGAACTATATTAGGCCTGTTCTTTTTGGCTGAACTTTTCAGTTTATCTTTCTTCCTTTTCTTTCCTCTTGGAAAGAAAAGGAAAAATGAACTGATGCAAAAAGAATTTTTCAGCGAAAAAGAATAGGCCTAATCCTTCCACTATGGTGTGTGCGCATGCGCGCGCGATATTGATATAGTAGTATGTAGTGATGTGCCAATGACACGTAAATCGTGTATATGTATGTACATAAATCTGTTGAGTCAATAAAACAGACAACTTTAGGATAAACAATTAACTTAACATCCCTTTAATGATATTCGCAAAAAAGATTTGTGCTGCTCTTTTTCACTTACCGATGAATTCATTGCGAATACGTATACGGTCCTTGAGCACCAGCGTCGATATGACCAAACAATTTATGAACGCTAATAGTGCTGTTTGGTAATCCTCGGACGTTGCTTTCTGCAGCTCGTCGACCACAACTCGCAGTCGATAACGCTCGCCCTTCCGCTCCTACATTTGAACATACGTAGATCAGTAACAGCTATACAAATGTCGATGAAATGTTCAAAATATTATACGAATACTCCTTGTACATGTATATCACGAAAATCGCGAGTAGTATACATCTTCGCCGACAATAGAGGCTGTGGCGGAAAGCATTTAAGGAGCATTTATATTGGCCGTAACCGTATGCCATAATCTGTAAGAATTGATTAATCAGTCGAGTATTTTCCTTTCATTTCACTGAAAGAAGGGAATACTTGAAGATTGGTCAATTTTTTACAAATTATGGCATACGGTTACGATATAAACTCTTCCTTATTATTCGTTAACAAGAATCATCTGGGAGAGAATATAAGGAGCGCAGTATTTGTCTGTAAAATAAGCCCCAAAATTAAGCTTCAAGGTGAAAATATGAAGTATTTTTCAAAAAATTTTGTTTAAAAACTAATTCAGGGTCGACCTACAATTTTTGGAAAAATTAAAATTTTGCGGAATATATGTGAAACATTCTTAGAATATTTAATGATATTTAAATAGAATTTTTACTGATATTTGAATATATTTAGCATTAACTGAATAAACATAGGACAATACAAAGTTTTATTTATCAAGTTGAATACTATTTTTTTATGATAAAGACGTAATGAAGTTTCTTGTAGTGATAAATATTTGGAGATTTGCAAAAAACAGACCTATTATTGCGATGTGCTTCGTTCTTTTGTTTGTCGAAAGGACCTTGAACCATGACTTTTACCTAAGCGTGATACACGATTACGATACAATGCAGCAATTATACGGCTAGTTCGTTTGCTTCTTCTGAAATGTGCTTCGCATACTTTTTGCACGACAATTTATCGCGATCGCTTTAGCATTCAATTACATTCTCGTCGTTCAAACGTACAATTTATGGAAGTTATATTATTTTCACCAAATTATATTTTCACAGACAATGAGCGCATTTAGCGGACTTAATAGTTGAGTCCGCTGAACGCAACCAATATGTACTTTCAAAAATGGTCACCTGATACGTGTGAAGAGTATCAATAGCTCTCTGCCTGCCGTCTTGACTATAAACACACAGCGCTGATAGCAGCTCCACGACTTGTTTCTTCACAGACGGGCATGCTGTCTCTAACGCTGTAATATAATGGTGGAATAAGATGATCGAGAAAATACTATTAACGCTGTATTTGTTCTACCCTTATTTTATGTCTAATGAAGAATGTCACATGTCAGCACGAGATACTATTATAAAGACACCGTCGGCGTTGGGCAAATTTTCGTGATTATCAATGGGACCCCGAAGGCCCGGGAATAATTGAACGAAGACATTACCGACAATTAAATAAATAATATAATAATAAAAATTAATAATTTAATAAAAATTATAATTTGATAAAAATTTATGATTATTGATATAAATATTTCGATAATTTATTATTAAATTCGTGATTTTTTATTATATATTTTTATTATATTTTTTATTATATAAATGCTGTATAAATAAGTATGCATACTTTTAATACTATAATTTCTTATATATTGCCGAAAAATTACAATTTTTTCTTTGCAATTATCATCTCTATTAATAATCAAACTCGAATGACAACATTAAAATCGGTTTTTAATCAAAATCGAGTATTATTAAGTTTTAAACATATATATATATATATATATGTGTCAAATAAATATATATGTCAAACTAATAAATCATGAAATTAGTACCGTATTATCAGTTTCTTATGCTTAATCACTTAAATTTTAATAGTCACGCGAACTTCCATAAGCGTCGACCGTCTTTAATAGTATCTCATTGGTGCATATAATTAATAGTGTCTCCCCACATCTCCTCGATCGCATCCATAAAGGATTAATACGCGACATGATCTAGCGAGATTATGGAATCGCGAATGTTGGGCAAATTACCTGAGGCAAGCTTGACGCAATACTCAGGATTATCTACGATGTAATCGAGACCAACGTGAGAATCCATATTGGCTGTATCTATAGGTGCTGCGCTTTCAATCTGTAATAGACAATATAAAACAATATAAAAAAGAAATTTTGTCGATTCTTTATTCCATGTCTTTGTACAATAGATCAAAAGAATCGATCTGTTCTACGAAAATAAAATTATTAATACAAATTACGCAAATAACTTTAAGAGACTTTTCATCCTTATTCATAGTCCGTTCTTATTTCAAGACTGTCTTAAGTAATGTCTTAAGATGCTAATATGGCTCTCTGATTGATTTGTGACTTTTTAAGACTATACTTAAGACATTCTTGAATATAAGATCTGACTATGAATACTGGCTCTTGGAGTCTAATAACGATTATGTTCGGAAATTTAAAAAAAATCTATAATATATATAATGATTGAATAGATATATGAATGAATAGATTTTTATAGACTTTTGTTAGTTTATTTCCTATTTCTTATTAGTCGTATTTTTACATGTACGATCCAATAAAATTCTTATTAAGAACTTTTTGCAATAACGTGGATCCAGATACGGTGAACACTAAAATCGCATTATCTTTTTCTTAATTAGTTAATTAGTTAATTAGTTTCTTAATTGTTAGGAAGACGATAACTTCACTTTAGCGTTCACCATCTGGATAAACGATATTGTAAAAATTCTTTATTGTTTATATTGCATATCGTATAAAATAAAGACATTGGCTACTTTTACACCGTGCGCTGAGTCCGCGACCTATACGATAGATCTTATCTTTAATCTACAGGATAAACAAGGACACCTTATATAGACCTAAATGCATGATGTAAACGTATTTCATTGTTTCCATACGTACTGATTATTTCGAAGAATATTACTAAGGTTTCAATGATCTAAGACGCTCGCAAGGAATGCTAAAAATCCGGATTCGACTTCCGGCCAAGATACGTAATATTTTCGGGTAAAACTTCCCCTTTACACAGCCAGCCTCAAACTTTCGAGTGACCTTGCTCTTTACCCTCAAGAAAATTAATGTTAACTGACCTTTTCTGTCACTCGTATTCATTAAAAAGTTATGAAAATTTTTATGAATAGCACACAATGTTTAAACATAAAATAATATATATTTCCTCTTGACAAGGTGGAAAGGGGGGGGGGGGACTTCGCTTCGCGTGGAAAGTCATTACGTTAAAAAGTAATTAACAAAAAAAAGTTTAAAAAGTAACATCTTATTTCTTCCATAATGTTATACATGGTTGAATTAGAAAGGTTTCTCCATGGGTGCGCATAGGTTGCAAGTAATGAGAGGATCTGTCAGCCAATTAAGTTTTGAGCTCATTTGTAGACATTCACATGACTGCAATGAGCTCAATTTCTGATTGGTCAGATTGGTCGAGAGATCAGATCACGTGACACATCCTCCGCTATTATGTGCAATGAGTAAATCTTTCTAATTCAACCATGATGTTAATATAATATTAAGGGGTGCCTTCTAATACACACACACACACACACACACACACACACACACACACACGCGCGCGCGCGCGCGCGCGCACACACACAAAGCACACATGACACGGTGCATCATTACATCCTTGTTGTTCGCCAATATTAAATAAGGAGATGATCATTATGGTGTATCGCTTGTTGGAAACCTTGTCAACATATATCAAAGTCAAGGTCATCGAAAGAGCATCCCCTAAAGTAAATATTTACCAATGGCAAATGATTTTTTTACTTAGTCCGCTCTACTGACTCATGGACATCATCAGAAGAATTACTAGACATCCTGTATATATAAAAGCTTATTACTATTATTGTTTAAAAAATTAGAATATATGTGTATATGTATAATTATAAATGTATATTTTTTTTATATTTAAAGCTTTCTTTCTACAAAGTAAGTGTAAGTCGAGAAATTATTATTGAGAGGAGAGCAAATGCCCTTTTTTGTCTCCCCTTCTGAACATCCATGCACACAGATAGATGAGACCAGACCAGATCGAACCAGACAAGATAGCTAGTGCGATATCTCGATTGGTTAAAGGCATTAGGCTGTTGTAATTCCGAATATAAACACAGTCAGGTAAAGGTCCAAGCGATGATTCACGCGAATGCAACGCGTACTGCTGCGTTTGTTGCATAAGTTATAAGCAGGCTCACGTACACGCGCGGTAGTTTTCTGCGAGGCATATCGTTCCTCAACCGATGGTTGCGCGGCCTTGATGTGTGCTTGTCGAGCGCACATGTTTATGGCTATTGCCCATCTTAGGAAGGCAACGGACGATCTTGTAAAAAACTAGGTATGCCGAGCGTGCAACAGTCTAATTTCTTTTTTTGCTCAGGCGACGTTATCCAACGAATCCGCTGGAGATCGTATGATCTCGCTAATTAAACTGTTCGTCCTCTCACAAACAAGAATAGAATCCCAACAAGGAATACAAATTCGTGTCCGCCTCCTTTCAGAATGGTAAGATTCACTGCAAAACAAAAATGAATAATCTTGAAATGCTCCTTTTGTTGTAATATAGTCAATATATTAATATATGTAGCCAATGTATTAATGAAAGTCGTTATCTTTATTTGAAATTTTTACAAGAGCAAAGGAGCTTATATAATGTTTCTTATTCAAACTATTAATTAAATTTTGTTTTAAAAAATTAAGAAAAATTCATTGTTTCAGTTAACAAAACGTATAATATATGAAGAAATGCAATTTCTATTCTTATTTAAAAAAGTAGAATACGCTTGACTGACTTTATAACTGGAGAAAAAAATTTTAGTTCATTTTGGAACAAAATGTTTGCCATTTTTTATTAAATATAATGATGAATATAATTGCAACAGTGAAAATTTGAGAAACGTGTTTTGCAACTCTAGACTTATTTTTTTCTTTCTAGATATTATAAGACTTATAATTATTTCAGCATTTTTAAAACAATCTTAATCAAAGAGCTAAGAAATCCAAGAGTATTTAATTTATTTATAATTTTGGATAAAGCTGCTTTTACATATGAACAATTAACATTCTGTTTAAGCCTGTCTAGGACTTCCCGTCAATCACTACGAATACTGAAGATCTATATAGAGCTATATCACATTATGTATATTATAAAGTTTCAGTACTCGCAGTGTGTAACGGAACGCAGCCTCTCTTTAAAATTTTTGTAACTATTTAAAATACATCTCACTTTATAAAAAGAGTGAAATCTCTTATATTAAAGATTGAAAATTGAGCCATTCTTTTTCAAAGCTAGTTCAATTTTCATTCTTTAGACTAAGATTCCTTTAAATAATTTAAAAAGTATATAAATCGCAACACGCAAAATGCAATCGCAACTAGTGATGGGCGTTACTTCGTCAAGTATTACTGATATCGTTATATTGAGAAATGACTTTAATAACCATTATCCAAATTTGGAAAATAACGGTTAACGAACTAAACGGTTATTTTTCAAGTCTTAAATGAGAATAAAAATTTTCAAAGCTATCACTTTGAATCATTTTATTTCTATGTCCTCGCATATATTTTTCTTCGTAGAAATCGAAAATAATTATAATAACGCCAGACTTAAGGAAAAATTGATATATCGAAATAAAATGAACAAAATCTTTACTCACATCATTATCAGTTATGTTTCAATCATTTATTTATGAAATTAATTCCAAATTGGATCAAATACGAATAATATTGCACCACAAAACATTAATAAGATTACATTTTTCATTATAATGTCATTTCGGTATCGTGCAATGCGCAACACTTGGAGTGGGGGAAATGGTAAAAAAATGATAAATGTTATAATGAAAAATATAATCTAAAGAATACGTTTTATGAAGCAACATTATTGGTCTAATTTGGAATTAATTTCATAAATAAATTATTGAAATGTAACTAATAATGATTTAATAAAATTTAATAACGATGCGAAGGATTTTATTCATTTTATTTCAATGTACCAATTTTTTCTTAAGTCTAGCATTATTACAATAATTATTTTCGGTTTCTATGAAGAAAAATACATAAGAAAACATATAAATAAAACAATCCCCAATCGGTATAGCACAGGAAAAATAAATTTTTTTTACATTTTGGACACAAAGTTGCTATGAAAGATTTGTTTGCGGTAAGTTGTTCGTATGATGCAACATACTAAAAGTCCTGAAATTTTTTTAAATCCCCCGCCAGCGGACTTGAAAAACTTTCCAGTTTCAAAAACTGATAAAAAGTGTTGTTTTTTAAAAATATCTCAGAAAATATTTGTTTTATTGAAATAAAGGTCATTATCAAAATGAAAATTGATAAAATTACAACAACAGAACAAGTCTATTGACACTCAGATTTTTTAATATGTTATATATACTTTTGAATAATTTTCCACAAACAAATCTTTTATAGCAATTTTGCTTCTAAAAAAATCTAATTTTCCTAGTAGCGAAACCCTCGAAAATTTCTACCCTTCTTTTATACGTGTAAGTAAGTAAAAGGTAAATAGTAAATTTAAGATTTTACTATGTATCTTTTTTTTTTACTAGTGTGTGGATTTCAAATTCTAATATTCTTTTCATTTTTATTATCCTTTTCGTTTTCTTAGTTACATTTTACTTGATTAGGGTAATATAATATATAATTATAATATATTATTACATTATTTATAGTTATAAAATATAATGGATAGTTGTTTAAATAACCAATTATTTTAAAGTAACAGTAATTGTTATAACCGCTTACAAAAAAATAATCGTTTAGCCCATTAAAACACACATTGTAACAATCAATCAGAAGCAGTATCATTGACGCTGATTGATTGTTACGATAAGTGTTTTGAATTTTGCAACTTATCTATGGGTCTTTAGATCAATGAACCTACAGAAACCGCCCTTGGACCTCATGCAACACAACTATAAATTTTTTATGATCCTTGGCAGTTGGCTCATGAAAAATAATATCCGAAAAAATATAATTATATTTTCTGTTTTATGCGAACAAAGTAAACATATGTGACTCATAAGATTTTACTAATTTCTAAAAATGGCCCTTAAATAAGGTACACATCATTGTCTTATAATAAATTTTCTAGTAAAAAACATAATATCACATAGTGTTTCTTTTTATTTAATAGTGTCAAACAACAAGATAATGATTCACTGTCTAATAACTAATAATTCACTGTTTACACATTACATCGTTGAGTCTTTTACTAGAAAGCATCCTTAGACAGATGAAACTTTTCTTGAAAAATGCGCGCTTCCTGCGTAAGGACATCCGGAAAAAAAAGGACTGGCGGGAAAGAGAAACTCGTGGCCATTCTTCGGGCAGATATACGGCATTCGGTACATTAGCGGCGACTTGACAATAACTGCTAATTGTGGGCAACGTAAGAAGGCGCAATCGACCTTCACTTGTATATACGTGAGCGTATAAACACTGCTGTCATATGTGTAAGTAAAATGACACTCACGGCGGTCGCAGAATGCCATATTGGGCATCGTTGACCTCGTCTCTTCTCGCCTCCTCTTTTCTTTTCTCCTTCTCTCTCTTTCTCTTTCTCCCATAGTTCGTTCTGTCTCTCTGAGACACACACCATTACACTCCTCCCCTCCCACGCCTTTCACTCACAAAAAAGGTTTCAGCTGTCGCCAGTGTCGTTCCCTGGCTGCGTCACGCCAAGAGAAGCATGATCGACGCGATCTTGGTTCAATTTATCCCGCGATCCTAGAGTGAATGGATCCAGCGCGACAAAGCAGATTTTACAGTTAAATAGAGAGGAATATAGATTGTGGAGTAAGAGCAAATTTTCCAAATAATTGTTTAGAAAATTTGTCTCTTTATTCTTCAAGTTTTATAAAGAGGAAAAGAAAGTCGAATAACGACATTCTTTTGCGTTACAAATCAATAAGAATCGAGTAGAATGGAAGTAGCTAAAAGATTGTTAAATCAAACAAAAGATGACATTTTAAAGTTCTTTTTTTCGACTATTCATGTCTTATATTTTACTTATATTTTTCCGCGCCGAGTACTATAAATGCCATCTTAGTAAGTCAAACAAGTTTGGTTTGGATCGTTTGGATTTAATTGGAATAATTTACAGATTTTGAATAGAGAGAGAAATTACAATAAAAGATTAACGTCTAAAATGCTACATATAAAATGCAGAAAATGAAACACGGAATTTTTAGACCATGCCTATATGTCAGTTATTAATACTATTTACAAATTTTTTCGTTTTTGACTTTAATTTCTGAGTTGTATTGATATCAGTGGAGATATGCATTATTTGTCTCTTTATGGAAATGAACAACTGTTCACGTACTGTTCAAGTATCTCTGTTATTATCTGACGCGAAAAAGTTTATTTGAATTAAATTTCATACCTTATTTAATTATTTAATTATTATTTGTCACAATTTTTTACTTGGTTCACTACTGGATAATATATAAATATGCAAATTGCATCAATTTGATGAGTAATTATCTGCTTTTTCGTTAAAAATATGATAATCGTTTTTTACAAAATTTATTTAATTTTATTATAGCATTACTTTATGATTTTCTTATTTCCTTCTGGCCAATAAACTATGATGGATCTAAAGAATCTTTTTGGTATAGTGGATAGCACAAGATTATTGCACTATGTGAATCAAGTTAAATGATCACGTTCAATTTCCGTTGAAAATGATTTAAAGTAAGTCGAAACATATACGGATATATATATATATATATTAAAATACTGTTTTATCAGAAATGGACTTTTAAACTTTTTATTATTACACTTACACATAAAGTACTGCGCTGACTCTCACTTTCAATCTCGAATTATGGACAAAAATGGATTTGAGGCTCTCGAACCTGTTTTGAATTGAAAGAATAGCAATTACAATATTATATCTCATAAGACATGTAATCATATATGTGAGAAATACAACCTGTAGAAATCAATGCCTTAAACGGTCTAGCTCTTAAGGTCTAGGATCTTAAGTGCTTGTTGATTCTGTGTGAATTTATATACTATAATTATATACTACATATGTAATTCTTTAAAATGCGCGAAATGATTTTTCGATCTTGAAATGTAAACTCTACTAAACTACCGCAGTAATATCACGAGTTAAATTGTCCAACAATTTAATGATTTGATGCTTTTTCGCATCTTAGAACGATCTTAATAATGCTGAGTGACATATTAAAATCTGTAAATAATTAGTTCTTATTGTGAAAAATATTACCTCTGCCAGGAATCGACCTAAATCTTTTGCATTCCGCGCGAGCATCCTAAGCCTTTAGATTAGAACGATTACATTAATGTACTATCAATATTTGAGAAATATTTTAGATAATTGTAAAAAGGCAAATTATAGAGTTTTTGAAAAACAATAATTTTATAACAAAACACTAATTGAGTTAGGAGACAGTACTCGTGCGAGACAGTACAGTCCAAACCGTTATAGATGAGTGGAAAATGATAGTGAAAGAAAAATGGTAGGGATAATTTTTATGGATCTTAAATGAGCATTTGAAACAATAAGTTGGAAAAGATTATTAGGAAAATTATATCAGTATAGAATTAGAGGTACGATTTTAGAATAGTTAAGGTCATATCTAGAAAATAGAACACAATAGGTCCGATTCAACAATAATAAATGTTCAAAATTATTGTCCATAGAGTATGGAATACCACAGGGATTTGTTTTAAGTTCGTTGTTATTTATAATTTATATAAATGATATGATCAAAATTTGTCCAGAAGAATGCAATATAAAAATATTTGCAGACGATACGCTAATATACGTAACTGGAGAGAGTAGTACCGAATTAGAGAATAAAATGAACATGGTATTTAGCATAATAGAAGGATGAATGTAAATAAATTAAAATTAAATGTAGAGAAAACAAAATTTATGATAGAAATATAAGGAAAGAGCTATGAATAGTAATATTACGTTAAAATGTTTGGAGTTGTAATTGAAACAATGAAGTACCTAGAAATAATCATTGATGATAGACTTTGGTTTAAAAATCACTGTGATTATATTTGTTAAAGAAAATAGGGAAAAAACGGATTTTTAAAAAAATAGAACAGGTAATTTTATATCGGCTTATACTAGATGTATAGACAAGACAATGATAAGACATTCATAGTAATCTCACTTTGAGTATTGTGTAATGTTGTTGATTGATATGAGAGAAACACAACTAGACGAATTGCAGAAGGCGTAAAACCAAACTATGAGAATCATATTGCAATATAACAGATATTCTAAAGTAGAACACATACTGCAAACACTGCAATTTATGTCCGTAAAACAGAGGCTTTATTATGTGTGTACTCTTATTTTTAAAATTCTAAATGACATGACGCCGGAACAGTTAAGAAATAAGTTATACATTGTGTGAATTGAAAGCAAAAGACAAGACACAGCAAACCGGGGATATTGTAATAAAATTCCGCAAAATAAAAAATACAAAAAAGAATATGTTTTATGAAGGAGTTTTATGAAAATGTATAACGTCTTACCGTATGAAGTAAAGCAGTATGAAAGACTGGAGCCATTTAAAAGAGTATTAAAAGAATATATAATATTTAATGTTACTTAGATTTAAGATTATGTATTATTCATATTTTTTGGAATAGTTGAGAAAGCTAATAAAGAATCATTCTTACTCCTTCCCCCCCCTCTCTCTCTCTCTCTCTCTCGGGTGGAACAGAATATTAAATTTATGACAAAACATTGAACGCAAATTTATGAGTTATTTTATCGCCATCTCTTAAGTTGCGTCTACAAATTCGTCAATAGTTGGAAGCGGGTCTGATTTTTACAATAAGCTGTTATCTACTCTTTACATCTTAAATCATAAGAAATTGACCAATTGCAGTCGATTATTCTTCTTACATTTGGTTTTGATTAATTTCTTATAGTTTAAGAAAGCTTAGATAATAAAAACTTAAATAGCTTATTGTAGAAAGCTTATGAAGGATTATCGGATTATGAAGGTTTAATCAGGATTAGTCGAAACCAATAAATTGATAAAGTTGGCTTGCAGTCAACTTCTAAGACTATCTACTATCGATTCATTGTAAACTCGGACTTACATTTATGGCGAATTCAATTGGATGCATTAGTGCGCTCTAGTGCATATTAAATAAAGCCATTGTACACTGATTTAATTTGAGTATAAGTTAAGTATAAAAGTGAAATATAAATACTTCGAAATATAATATAAAATATATATTTTACGTAATAAAATGTATTGAGTATTTCAGGATTTAATCGATTTCTATGTTTATGTATAAACATATTTTTACGTTATTTTGTGTACGATGGCTTTGTGCACAGGGCGCATCGAGTGCGTCCAATCGAATTCGCTATTAGTTAAATGCTGTATCATTGCATGTTATGTATTATATTTCAAAGAACAGGATATCTTTACTACTAATACGATATTTTTCATTTATACAGTATAAGTCCCCATTGAATTGAAATTGTGTGAAATGTAAAACAGTCACTGCTCACGGATCAAATACAGTGTTTGCATTGTATTAGCGGCATTAAAATATCGTTTATCGTTTAATGAAACCACTGTGACTAGTATATGTGACTATAGTACGCATTTAAGTTTTAACGATCTTTTCTAACAAAGTATCCTTTCGTCGTGAGAGAGAAATGCGAAAATCTCTATCACAACGCGCGAGAGACATCACCTGTGTGGCCATTACACGATGAGTAATTGGAAATCACACACAACAGTCGAATCGCGTAGCATATTTCTTCTTTCTTCTATACTCTTTTATTATTTTTAAAGTTTTTGAGTAGTCACCAGCCATACTAATGTCAGAAGCGAGAAATAACACGTTTTTATTACGTGTCACTTATAAATAAAGACAATTTAAATAAAACAAAATAATGAGACTGCTAAAAGATTTGTAAAAATAATGAGACTGCTAAAAGATTTGAAAACTATGCTCATCCGCCCTGACGATCAGTAAATAATTGTAAAAGTAATAAAATACACGTGTAAGTGAAAATAAGCTATGCATGCGCACTGAATAAAAGCATTTTATATGCCTTTTATTACTTTTTATGATTGTTTACTGTCAGGGGGGATAGCATAGTTTCCGTATATTTTTATAAATTTTTTAAAGCGATTTCATCATTTTGTTTTATCCAAATTTTTATTTTCAAATCATGTAACAAAAATTAATGCGTTATTTCTCGTTTTTGACGATTCAATATGGCTGTGATGACTATATTCAAGCGCTTTAAGTCCTTTCTATAATTTCGTAAGCATAGTTAGCATAAGTAGTTGTAGTTATAAAAATTGATCAATCACAATCGAATACTCTTTTCATATTCGATTATGAATCTATTTCATACAAGCAAATGCTTTGATTGATCAATGAAGTATTTGTAATATCAAGTAGATAGCACGATGTGATTGGTCAATTCTTACAACTACAATCACTTACAAGTATGTTTACACAATCGTAGTTTCCAAATACTTATTTATAATGCTGTATTTTATTTACTTGATATTACAGAAGCTGTATTAAAAAATGAAGAGGTGAAACATTCAGCACTGAACAATATAAATGTACAATCTCTATTATTACAGTCTAGTAAAAATATAACTACTATTGAAAATACTTTACTTCGACAGTTTACTTTCAACAAATTTATTTTATTACTATTAAAAAAATACCTACATACTTTTCTCCTAAGATATAAGACGAGAGACTGATATATATAATAAATACATTTCATGCTTTCCTTGATTTTCTTGAATATTTCTCATGGAATTCTCAAATCATGAAAATATATATATAAGCTTTACAGCATTTTTTTTAGAAAAAAATTGAAAAATGTCTTTTAAAGTTTAAGAATTTCATAACAAGATGGTAGTTCAAAAAATTTTAGATATTCTTACTCTTTTGATGTAATAATTATATAAATGTTCATATAGCACTAATACTTTAATTAGTTACTTTTAATCTCTGCTTTTATCTATTTTTTGAGATCTATTTTGAAATATTCGATTTTTCCAGATTTTTCACAATAACCTTAGATATTTATATAATAATCATTTAATAAAAGAAACGATCTTACTTTATCATACAAATATAAATAAGAGATTCTATAACAGAATCCAGCCACAAGATGGCAAACTTTTGATTAGCCCATCGTTTTTATAGTTAGAATAAGTAATTTTAATAAGTTATAATGAGATATACAAAAAAAGACAGTATATACACTCTTCTTTTTCACTTATATGATTCATCATTGACAAAATTGCTCGTGGCCAAACTCTGTTATAGGATCTCTAAATAAAATGAGCGTTAATGATTGGATCATCTCACCTGCTTTATTCACTCATCGGAGCAACGTGAACTCAACAGACAGCACATCGCCTGACTCGAGTGGCACGCGTATACGCACTTTTTTTAGTCAAGCGACTCGTGTAAACTGCGTTACAGGAGCCTGCAACGACGACGCGACGTATGCAATTAATCGTGCAACTGGCGGCACGACTTGTATTGCGCGCGTGCGCGATAGATCCCCCTCTACCGTTTAATCAACGCCCAAGTCCGATCGCTTTCCCTCTCCTTTGCGTGATCAAGCCCTTCTTTCGTTTCTCGCTTTCGCCCGTCGTGCTATCCTTCCCGTCTTCGCGACCATCATTGGAGCTCTTATATGGAGATCTTTCCAGTAAAGACGCGTATATTACTGGTCTAGTTTCTACTGAAGACAGAGCATGGACTACGCCATCCGTGAGTAAATTGATCAATAAAAAGAAATAGAGCACAAACCGATAGATAATCTCTATCTTTCTATTCAATCAATCACAATATGTTGGGAGAATAAAGATTGATCGTTTTTACGTTCTCTCTTTCTCTCTCATTTTTATTAACTACTATTATACATTGTTTAGATATGAATGGCACAGTTCATGCTCTATAGCTTATGGCACACATAAAAACATAAGACAATAAGACTTAAGCAGTAAGCGAATTGACCGATCACAATAGAAATCATAAGGCTAGTAAGAGCTACCGTAGACAAAGGCTCAAATTTCAACTAGTTAAAATTTTTCTTATAAGTTTATTGCTATTTTTATTTCCATTAGATTTTGTAAATCTCATCAACTTAAGTTTATGATTTTTTTATGTTACAGAAACTTCGACTGTGTTCCAAAATTTACTGTCAGTACTGAAAATCTATAGTGCACGTAAATTATAGCTTTTCAGTACTGTAGTAAATTTTGGAACACAGTCGAAGTTTCTGTAACAGTAATCATAAACTTAAGTTGATGAGATCTATATAATCTAATGGAAATAAAAAGCAATAAACTTATAAGAAAAATTTTAACCAGTTGAAATTTGATTTACAGATAAGTTTATTGCTATTTTTATTTCTGTTAGATTACATATAATACATCTAAAGTAATATATTGACTGCTTAATTTTATGTCTTATAATTACTGTTACAGAAATTCGTTACAGAAAAACGTCTTTTGGCGGTAGCCATAAAAAATTTAATGTTGCGCGTGGTCTACAATGGTAATAGCAGTAGTGGATGAGACGGTAAGAGTAACAAATTAACTTATCACAATTGAATGTGAGAAGAATAATCGGCTGTGATTGGTCAATTTCTTACTCTTCAGCCTCATCCATTACTGATACTGCCATTGTAGATCATGTATTACGATTTCTTTACTGAGTAGTGATATAACTTTTTTTTTAGGGCTGAAACATGAAAAGTGAAAATTTGTATGTACACATACATAAAAATTTTCACTTTTCACGTTTTCGCTCTAAAATAAAGTACATAATCGCTACCCTATTCACGTCTTATTGCCTTATATTATTTTGTATGTGCTATGGGGTCCAAAACAGCCCGCACACATTTTTCATAATTTTCTATAATAATCATAAGATCGTAAGAGTTAGCTAATCAAAGCTGAAAATTTTTAAAAATTCTTGACTGTGATTGACTAATTCTTACAGTAAGTCTTACGATTATCGATATGGAAAGATATATGCGCGACCCCTAAGTGTCTTTGGTTTCCATCGAAGCATTAATTCACATCTAAGCCCCTATCCTCATATGGACAACAGCATTCTGACACGTTGAATGTTCGAACGTTGAATGATGAAAAACCGGTTGTGGAGGTAAAATTTACTCCCGTTTTTCACTAATCAGCGTTCGATGTTAAAGCGTAGTTGTCTGCATGAGGATGATGTGACGAAGTTTATGCATTTGATTGCGCTCATTTCATTCCCGCTTAGGTTCACAAGGTCACTACTTCTAATGAAAACAGCATACTGGAAGTTTATCATAATGTAAGTCGGAATAGATTTCGATTAGAATTATTCTTTTTTTCCTAAAATACATAATAAAAATCTAAGTAATAATTGAATAATTTCGATCGGAATCCATTTCAATAATTCCATAACATGTATCCTGTAATGGAACCGAATTAAAAATTTCGGTAGAAATTAGACTATTGATATGAAATAGAGGATAGATGGCAACGGAAGTAAAAGCGGATATAGGACAAAAAATGTTACGCACGTTGAGTGAACGAGCGTCTTTTCCGTACATACGCACGTACGTACGTATGCGCGCATGCACGAATAAATATGGACTAATTGTGACTTCTTATTGACAGAATTAGTGAATTAAATTAATGCATTAGTTTAAGTTTTGGCCTAATTCTGTCTGATCACTTTAATTACGAGTTACAAAATTAGAAACGTTGATGGAAGTTCGACGGTTGCGTTGGTTGAGCCGTCGAATAAACCATCCCTGGTTGTTGGTGGGTCATCGCGTGGCTCTGATGCTGATGGAACTCAGGAGCACCATGCGGCCCGTTCAGTCTCACCCGTTTCGCGTTCTGTCCATGATTATGATCGCCGTTACCTTGCTGCTGTTGGGTCTGCTGTTGCTGTTTCACGAATACTTGGATGAGCGACAAGGCGATATTCAAAAAATCAGTTCAATCCTCAACTACCATATAGCGACGGAGCTTAGACAGCGGCAAAGTGGGCTTCACTCGCCTTGTCACGGCGGTCATATGAGGTCGTTTGAACAATTGAAACCATATTTTTAAAAGATATACATACATAATTATAAATAGATACTTATTTTGATATCACAATCTATGTCTGTACTAAAGTAGTTGTGATTATTTTATTATAGTAGTTGCGGCTTAAACCATATAAAGTATATCATATAAATGTTCTTAATATGTCGAATTAAAATTAATATGTAATTACCGTTTGTTGCTGATTTTGCCTCGCTTTGTTTTCAGTCTTTTCTTCAGTATCGTCATCCGTAAGAAATTCTCTCTTAGGATAAGGGATAGGACATCCGGCAAATATGCTAAAATTTTCATGTTAAACATAATTGAGATTTAAAAAAAAATTATAATGTAAAATATAGAAATAGATTCATACTCCTGTGTTGGCAGTGGTTCCTCCTGAAAGTAGGCATCCTGCATTGAATGTTCTGACGTAATACGCTTGTTTGGATCCATCATTAATAGTTTCTGTAACTAAACAATAATATGATAAAATGACATACTACAAAATTTGTATATTTATTTTATATATCATACCAAATTAAATGCCTTGCTATCGGGTTTGATCTTATGCCGGTCCATATATTTAGTAAGTGAACAGTTTGCGTAACTAAAAATAGAATCGATATTAAAAAATTTCGAATAAAACATTGATGGAGTTAAGTTTTGAACTGACAAACTCACTTGGATCTTTTAAAATCTCTGAGCAATGTAGGATGCTCTGGCATTTTTTTTATATCCTCCCAATCTTTCTCCAATGGAAATCCCATCACATTGAATATCCTAAATAAAGATTATGTCATTCTCCATATCATATAAAATAAATACAAATTATATTTTCACCTATCTAGTTGATCATGATGATATGGATTGCTTGTCTTAATGTCTTCTTGTCTACAATGAAATATAGGTTCGGATGTTAAAAGTTCTGCAAATATACAGCCGATAGCCCATATGTCTGCAGAGATAGAATAAAATATTCAGTACAATTTTATATAAATCATAAAAATATACAATATAGATATAGACAAACCTATAGCTTTTGTATAATGTCTGGCTCCTAAAAGTAATTCGGGAGCTCTATACCAAAATGTAACTACAACAGGATCTAAATCTGCTAAAGGTTTAAGAGGAGCGTTAAATAATCTAGCAAAGCCCATATCGGCAATTTTTACACGTCCCCGCTCATTTCCTTCACCCATGACTAAAATATTTGCTGGTTTCTAAAATAAAAAAAAATTGGTATTTTATGACAAAATTTGCAAAAGTGATAAAAATAAAAAAATGAGAACGTTTAATGTCAAAAATAATTACCAAATCTCTATGAAGTACCCAATTGGAATGTAAATAATGAATACCATCTAAAATTTGATATAATAAGGATTTAACCATGCCTTTGGGTACCATTACTGGTTTTTTATTGGCTTTTGCTGCTCTATGAAATTTAATTATATGCTGCAAATACATATTTAAATATTACTATAAAATATTTGTTGTAATGTGCCTAAAAATATTTTATTTTCAAATTAAAATTATAAACACATACCCATAAATCATGCTCAGCAAAGTCAAATAACAACCAAACTTTACGATCATTATGTGAGAGAAAAACACGAATAAGAGTAATGACATTGACATGCTTCAATTCCCTGAGTAACTAGAATAGAAGAAAATAAGTGAAATATCCCATTGTGTTTGCAAACAAATATTTTTGCATCATTTAAAAATAATGAGATAACTCACAGCAATTTCTCGACATGCAGACATCGAAAGTCCTGTACCTTCAATTTGCTTGAGGCCAAAATCTTTTGTATCAGGCCGAGACTTTAGTTCACTATCTGAAACACTATTTCCAACATATTAATATTAAATTTACAGAGAATAGGATGTTTCTCAGAACTAAATCATAATATAATTTAACCAATAGATATTTTAATTTGATTGATATTCAATTGATATATACACAAATATGTAATGAGATAATAATTGTTTAATTATTTCAAAAAAAAAAGAGAAAAAATTATGGATATCAAAATAATGTGAGTCTAAATGATTACATTATTTATTTAAATCTTAATGTAAGTCCGGATCTATAATGATTTGATAGTTAGTAATCTTATAAACTACTTATAAACTACTACTACAACAAGTCATGATTAATAAATTCAAGTGATTGCTCAATTTCTATCTTCTGATTAATTATTACTAATGGCTTATTGTAGAAAGTCTCTTAGAAGTTGGCTGCTGATCAAACCTTATTCATCGATTATCCTTCAGATTCACTTCTGACTCACCGACTACAGACTACTGACTCATTGTAGGCTTAATACTGATTCTATAATGAATCTGTAATCAGAAGTCTTACGCTGTGGTCAAAGTCTCGCTACAAATGCTTTGAAGCATTTGATGGACCAATTAGAAGAAAGAATTTTACAAATTGACCAATTAAAAAATACTTCAAAGTGTTTGCAGCATCACATTGACTATATCCTTAGTCTTAATCAATGAATTGGCCAATCAGCATTAGTCGTACAAGTATAAGGCTATTGGTCAACTTTATCAATAAGACTTAACTATTGACTAGCGACTTTCTAGGTGTTTTCCATTTGATGACATAAGCGTTATTTTATCCTTATTATTTACTAAATGTAAAAAAAGATGGAATGATGTTCGTATTAACTTGTGTCATTAAATGAAAAATACCTATTGTAGAATCAGCATAACATTTTAATTAAAAATTAGCGATTAAAAATCTCTGTATTAGACAAATGAGATGAGCTAAATCAAGAATTGGATAATCATATTAAATGCTAAATGCAAATTTCAATAGCGAATAAATACACCTTGTCGTATTCAAAAAATCTTGAATAGAAGATGATCGATATGAGGCACAGCACATCCTTTTATGGAAATAAATATGGCTCCAATATAAATTCAGAGCCCTTTAAGAGAATTAATCGATAGGTTTTATCTGAGATTAATCTGAGGAAGCAGAACAAACTTGTTGCATTACGTGTTATGCAAAAGTCTGTGCTCCCCATCTTATACAATTAAATGTAAAATAATCTAAGCTCTACATAACAATCTACATAACAAAATCAAGGAAGTTTCGCAAAGTAATCAAAAATTAGGTTAAGGAAACTAACCCTTCTTTTCGACGAGCTTTATATACGTGCCCGTATGTACCTCTTCCAACCTTGCAACCCTCAAACTCAAACAAATCCTCGACCTTCGTGCGGTCTTTTTGCGTCTTCATTTTAAATTCATAATCCATCATGTTTAGCGTTATTAGAACGATTATCAACTATAAACAAACATTTTTTTTATGCATGTACATACCACAGACTTTCATATATACTATTAGACTTACTAGACTGCTAACTCATTCGAAAGAGTGACCCCCAATTTGATGTTGCATTATACGCATGCGTCAAGAACTGCGCGTGACCACATAAAAAATTTATTTTACACTACTACTCGTATCGCCTCGACGATACGGTCGGCGTTTATGGAAATTCGCGTGCCTGTTAAAATTTGAATAATTATAAATCTCGATTGCACGTTATTTTTATTTTAAACAAAGTTTAAAAATTTCTCTTTCTTTTTTTAAGGCCGAAAGGAAGAGTTTTAAGCAACGCTTAAAATTAAAGTAATGTTGGTGCAATTAAACCTAAGAGTAAAAAATTAATAATACTAATTTTATGATTTATTAGTTTCGTAGACATGTACATACGTTTAAAACTTAATAATACTAGATTTTGATTTAAAACTATGATTTTAATGTTATCATCCGAATTTGATTATCAATTATACAGATGATAACTGTAGAGAAAAAAATTATAATTTTTCGGCAACATTTAAGATATAGCATTAAAAGTACGCATACTTATTTATACAGCATTCATGTAATAAAAAAATTATGTATTTAATAATGTATTTAATAATGTATTATCGAAATATTTACGTTAATAATCATGAATTTTTATTAATTGTCGATAACGTCATTGTTCTTCAATTATCTCCGGGTTCCTCGGGCCTCTTTAATAATCACAAAAATTTGCCCAGGGCCAACGGTCTTTAATAGTATCTCGTGGCCTCTCGCTGGTTACTGTTTCCATTGCTTGACGCTTGCAGAGAGAATCAAAAGAAAGTGGAGCGGATTCACATACAACCGGAAGTATAAAAATGATTTTTAAATTTATAAAAGAGGAAAAAAGTAATTGTTATATAAAAATTATATGGCTTAATTGGTAATACAAACAGCCTTAGGATACTCTTAGAGTTATTTATAATAGGACTCTTAAGGCAGATTTTTAAATATTAGGTGTAGTAAAAAGAAATCCATTATTTTTGCATGAAATTGAATGGAAAAATAATGAATTTCTTTTTACTATACCTAATATGTATTAAAAAATATTCAATTTTGCAATAAAAACAAAGTATCCAAAATATAAACTTAATCTCCTGAAATTTTCCACTAAAGATAGCGATACTGCATCAATAGAAAAAGCCTTTCAAATATTAACAATAATAAATTAACAATAATAATCTCTCAAAAAAAAAAAGTTCTCCAAACCAGAGATTGAATTAATCACTCAAACGATTTCTTTCCATAAAAATTGAAATTATAATAAAATAAAAAGGAAGCTATACTGCTTTTCTCAAAAGATTCGATTCTTTTTATGAAATTAGGAAGAAATCGTACCAGAAAATGTTTGTATATTTGAAAAATGTAAAAATTACATATAAAAAGCATTTGCATAGTAATACAAAGCTTATACAATTATCATTCAGCATTTCATAATGATTTAAATGGTATGACAATCGGTCGAAAACATCGCATATAAAAGTGAATATATAGCAAATAAAAATAATTAACATATTTCTGAAACATGTAGATATACTCCATTTCTGTGCAATGTTTCAAATATTTCTTTCATATTCTACTGAAGTTCATATAGATCTCTCTCTCTCTCTCTCTCTCTCTCTCTCTCTCTCTCAAATATATTGAATTACTAAATATTCAATCAATGAAAATATACATACATTAAATATGATTCAAGTTTGTTGTGTGTAAATGAGCTGGATGAATTAAATCAAAAAATTTTCTGGGTGAATGAGAAAAAAGCAAGGAACGGAATTTATTTGGATTTCGTATAGGAATATTATGGAAGTGTAATGTATTTATTTTTCTAGAAGTGTTCGAATCCATACATACTATTGCACGCTCGTATAACGAGGATATTAAAATAGAGAAATACGCATCACATTTTGTATGCAATACGTATTTACGATTTGAATCATTTTCTTTTCCGAATACGAGACGTTTGATCGTCAGTACATAATCACATATTTCCATGTTGCACGTCTCTGTGATAGTTCTTAAAACCATTTTATTCGGATTATTAATATCTGTAAAACAAGCCAAGATAAAATTTAAGTTTTTTTCACATCTACATAATATTAATACATAAATTATATTTACTAATGTAACATGGTAGAGTTTTGAGCGTCAATATTGGCATAAATGGAAGTGATTGACGAGAATAATTCATATAAAAACCCATTTTTGTTTCCCATATGTTTTCATCAGGAAAATAGATGTTGACCCGGATAGTCAATTCTGCAAAGACAGATTTTGAACGGTTTGTTATATATTTTTTTATGCAGAAAGAAATTTCTCATAACACAGAATAGAATAAAGGGCGTAGTATTAAAAAATTCTTCAATTTTCATGAAATAATTTTTTTAAGTAAGTCTCAAGGGCAAAGTATTATTCTTTTTTAAGATGCTTTCCGAGTAAATGAAATATACATTTTAAAGTAATTCAGAAGGCATATATTGCTCGCACGCATGCAAGTGAATCTCAATTGAAAACGCATCTATCTAATGCTATGAGCTTTTACCGCTATGCGGATAATTCACATGCATGTGTACAATATGCAGTCATTAGATTTGTTTTCTGTAGCTGAACTAATGAACACTTTTGGAACTTAATAAACATAGTATAACTAGACTGAGCATTCTCTGAAATTCAAGGAATGGGGGTAAAACTCAGGTAGAAAAGGACGCACATATGATTCAAGTGCGTCTCTATTATGTATGCGCGAAGATATTTCAATAATAGCAGTGTCGGAACACACACAGTTTAAATCTGCTGCGAGTCTCCCAACATTCTGCTAATATTTTACTTACGAGGCAGAGCAATGAACTCATCTAAAATGGTATCTGGGAAAATATGATATTCATATATTATTAATTTTTCATCAAAAACGTAATGTTCAGGAACTGTGGTAAATTCCCAAGAATTCATTTTTTTACCTGATGTCCACAAACCTGCGTCATTAAAAGAAAAAAAATTTAAGAACATTATGAAAATTCAAAATACCTTTGCATCCAACGTCGACATATAATTGTTCAAATTTAAAAGCAAATATTAATAAATAAAATAATCTATCTTTCATCAACGAAAAAATAATTTTAAAAAAGTTAAATTTAAAAAAATGATAATTGTAAGAAACAACTCTACAATATAATCTGAAAAGTTATACATAATAATCTTTGTTTGAAATTACTAAAGGAAAATCGCCGACATGTGTCTGACTAGAGATCCTCTGATAAAAGTCACGAGCTGATTTGACTTTTGTATGCAAAGTAGTAGTTTCAGTAAAATCTATAATAGAAAAAGGAATATTGTCTCTGTTTAACTTTAATGCATCTCTAATGTAGACCCTTATTCTTGAAAAGAAATGTATACGAAAAATTAGGAATATACTGTAATATACATAACATATATTATATTTCCCTAGTTTTTTATATAAGTTTCTTTTCAAAAATGAGATCCCTAATTCTTAAACTTGCAGTAACAAAACACGTGTTCGTACGTACGTATACGTATAAAAAATATGATAGTAAGTCGATGGCGATGCACAATAATTTGTAAAATAAATGTTAAAGGTATAAAAAAATTGTATTTCTTTTTCTTTACGTACCAGAGTACCAATTGTATATCTTGAAACGTGAAAGTTATAGAGTTGAATAAAATTTATTAAATATCTAATGAAATTATAAATGTTCCATTGAACACTTATTCACTTTTGTAATTTTAACATCGTTTTAAGATACACAATTAAATTTTTTAATTTTCAAAATAATTTTGTAAAAAAGGATGTAAAACTAAATAATTCTTCTCGCATGTATTAATTCAACACATAATGTAAAGAAATTTATGTGTTAATATGTTCAAAATATTTAATTTTCATTATATTGTTAAAATTTAAAAGTGACACAAATATAATGTATGCAAATATAAGGTGGAAATATGTTCCTCTGAAACATGACAGACCAATCAATACGCGACTTTCTCATATTGTGATTCTTATTAGAGTCTCTATGTTTAATATAAGCCTTTCAAAGAGACACACTTTTATTTCTTAGAAACTAAGTGCACTTTAATGTTGATAAAAATATTATTATTTTGATAACTAAAGAAAAAAACTCATAATTCATATATTTGTGGCTTGTTTCTATACAAAATTAGCTAAGAAAGAAAGGAGAATTCTATAATTTCCTAGTAAATGAGAATGGATTAAAATGGATTGAAATTTTTTATCTATCCAAATATGCATTTTAAATAACGAATTTTTTTTCAATTGAATTCAATTGAATTCAATTGAATTGAAAAACTACATTTCCTATTCAGAATTTTGAATTGAGAAGTACGAATCACAGAAAAGTTAATATTATTTTTTGATTGAAAGATATAGAAATTTGCTTCATTCAATTCGTATAAATGAATAAAAATGCATTCGACTTGAAAAAGATTCATTTTAATGTTTGCGAATGCATATTTTTGAAAATAAAAATCTGAATTCATTTCAATACATTCTCGTTTAATAGGTTATGTTTTCAAAGTTTTTATCTGTAGTTTTGTTTAAAAAATATTGTCTAAGAACAAAGTGATATGTCGGCAATCTTAATTCCTCTATACATACACTCCTCTATATATATGTATATATATATACTCAAGTAACTTATTATATATACTTTCCATATTAATGAAATACACATTGTGTAGCTGTACAATCAAAATCACCTGTATGAACATCGTAGATATCAATACTTTGCAGTTTTTGTCGATATCGTCCCACACCGCCCACAAGCATTAATTTATTTTTCAAAAACACAGTAACCATATGTCTTCTTTCAACTGGCATACTAAAATATTTCGAGAAATTATTCATTTTGTTTGTTTTATTATCTTTACCATTTATATTTAACATTTATATTTAATTTTTTCTTTAACATATTTACACTGTCTCAAGAAACCATTTTTTAGATATCAGAGAATAACGCCATACATTTTTGTTAAACCTGCCTGAACCAATACCAAATTCCCCTCCACAAAGATATAAATTATATCCTAAAAACTCACATAAAATGAATAATTAGAACAATGTCGTTCTATATATATATAAATAAGACAGAATAAAAAAAATTGTATACCTTTTGCAATAATCTGCATTCCTGTTAATATATTTTTACCAGTGCTACGATCAGTAATATTTTTGGGATATTTAAAGGAGGTAAGTTCAAAGAAATCGTTACCATCCCAGCAATGAATAAATTGCTCACTGTTAATAACATCACTACTTTCACAAGATATAATACTGTGTAAAACTTTTATTTCTTTATTTCTTATGATATCCATAGGAATTGTGAAATCCTGCAAAAAGAAAAAATTTTATTATATATGTATATAGTTATAATGTGTTAAGGTGATGTAATCACCTCTCATCATCTTTTTATCAATAAAAAATATTTCTAATTACTATACATTAGTTTCATCAAATTAAAATTCCTTTTCCACAATTAAAATACACATGCTAATGTCTAATCTAATACTGAGGTATTTTGTATTCAAAGCAGGAAAAAACTAAAAAATTATAGATTTCTGTACCTATTCTTACTTTAAAATGGCGACCAATGCTGTCAATTTATTAAAACATTTACTTCGTAATCTTTCCTCTCTCACTAACATCAGGTACATCAGCATGGATATTTTAATCGTGGGAAAGGAATTTTTATTCTGTGAAACTATAATATTATACTACGAAGAAATTGGAAAGCTTAAAAAGTATAAACTAAAAATTTATTTCAAATAAAATTTGATAGTAAAAAAAACTTAGTGCTGTTATGCGATTAAAGATACAAAATGCATGATATCACGACAAAAGTGCTTTTTTTTTAAATTATCTTAAAAATATACTTACGCAATGATGATTCATCCACTCATGTGTGACATGAAACAAATAAGATTCCGTGGATCTTATATTAATGTTCCCAAGTAATTTCAGAAAATTTTCTCTTGACAGTTCATAAATTGAACTGATTGGCAGTTCATCGAAACGATCTAAGCAAACAGCCAAAGAAAGATCTCGTAGCACATTAATATTCAAGTCTTGTGATATTAACCAGATATTAATTACATATTTTGGTGACATATAATATCTTTCAAGTCTATCAATTACATCTTCTGTTAAATTATCTACTGCAAAAAGAACGCTTAACTCCAACAGGATCAAGAGGCGATCAAATTCTTTAATATCATAATGTATCGTAGAAGTATCAATTTTGTCATTGTGAATCCAATTAATAAAATCCTACAAAATTTTTTATTTCAGTTGCATACAATAAGATGATTTATGTTTATAAAACATGATATAATTTCGGCGATTCTGTAGCATACAAAATCGATAAAAAAAACATCAATTAACACGTTTCTCTGCAAAATAAATCTGGCAGAAAAAATGGTCACAAGCGCATGCATGGCATAGGCATTTTTCGCAGTATTTTAAAGCTGCGTTCCGAGTTACGCACGAAGCGCATAATGCATTATTTGTCTTTATGTTAATCAATAAAGGATAAAATCTAAGTATTTATCCGCTTTGATGATTCTTTAGTATTGTAAATCGAGTTACCATAGAAATGTTCTCTAAAAAACCACCTTAAAAGTCTCTACTTCTTAACTATAAATTCTTTGCTTTGAAAACAAATTCACAGCTTTAAAAATACAAATCATTTTCTTATATAATTTTTATTTTTATACAGCAATAAATTTATTTTGAAAGCAGATAATTTGCTTTTTAAAGCACACAAATATCCAAAATGCATGTGCATGAGGTAACAGAGAATCAAAAAGATGATTGCAGTGTGTGCTCACATTCCGATAATGTTTGTTCGCATTGCTTGTACTTTTGGCATTCGACATTTTCGCTTTCTCTCTTTTTAAGACAAAATATATATCTATCTCATTTTAAATGCAAAAATATTTGAGAATTTCATGCAACATGAACAGACCTATTAGTGTGTGGCTGACATACTTCCTAACTTCAGTAGTCGTTAACTAAGTCAACTATAACGATTAAAATCTTGGTTTACAGAACAGAGCGATACTTTTTCCTGCCATATTCCTTTATTTCACGAAAAAATGGATCAATTGAGGTTTTTCTTATCAATTTTTATTTATGTAAGCTAAACTGAACAATTATTAAATATTATCTTAATTTCGTCAATATTGAAGAGAGGAAGGTAAACATTTAGGCCCAATTTCACAATTAATGGTTAACTCTTAATCGAGTTAATTCAACTTATTCATTATTTCTTTTCAATTCTAGAATTGGAAAAAAAGAATTGAGAAATAAATTGAACCTCGGTTAGGTTCATTTTTACAATATATTATCTAAAGATTAAAGATTACCAACAGGTTCATCAATGAAATTCATTCATAAATTTCTTGGTTACCTTTAATCTTTAGGTAAACAACATATATTGTGTGAAATTAGGTCTTAAGAGTTAATCGTGAGTTATGAAATTGAGTCTTACCTAGTAATTATTTATAGTACCCCCCACTCCTCCTTCCTTAAAATCTTAATAAAAATATATTCATTCGACGCATTTTCATTCAAAATAAAAAAATTTGGCAGAAAAACGTGACTTCATAAATCGAGTTTTAAGTGTTGAAGTTGCAGACTTTAGAGGTTAAGATATCTGTTATCTAGGCTTGATGCAACGTTGTGTATATATTCTGCATTAATTACACAATTCTCTGTTTTAAAAGTAAACATTCACTGTTTTAGAAACACAAATTCACTGTTAAAATTTACATGCAAAGAATTTGAATGCTTATAGCAGTGAATTTATGTAATTAAAGCAGAACACATCGAGTCGGAATGACATCTCTAAAGTCTCGAACTTTAATGCTTAATAATTCAATTCACAAGGCCGATTGCAGCGTTTTTTTGCCAGATTCTTTCATTTTGACTGAAAACGCGGTAAATGAGTATATTAAAATTTAAAGTGAGGAGGAATATTCTAAATAATTACTATTTACCTTATTCTTATTCTTAAACATAAACAGAATTGCTTTAGTTATAATCAACTTACCTGTAACGAAATCTGGGCAATATCATAATTGATAATGTGTTCCGTCTGATTACATTCTGAATAATTGGCGGACAGAAGCGCAGCAAAATATTGACTCTTGCTGATCAATTTTTGTTTCTCAACTTCGAATCGTTCCGCTTTAAGAATCAATGTCACTGTTTCACGCAATTCCTCATTCTTATTTTCCATTCTAGAATAGTATCACAGTATAGGACCTCTTTCACTAACTCCGATTAAAGGTACAATTTCATGTGTTGCAAAAATAAGCAATTGAAGCGACAGATAAGTCTATTATTCCAGTCACTGACGAGATACTGTTAAAGACGGTCGGCGTTTATGGAAGTTCGCGTGCCTGTTAAAATTTAAGTTAACTGAAAGTAAGAAATTAATAATACAGTATTCATTTCATGATTTATTAATTCCAGAGACATGTACAAAACTTAATAATACTCTATTTCGATTTAAAACTGTGATTTTTAATGTTATCATCCGGGTTTGATTATCAATAGAAAGGATAACTGCAGAGAAAGAATTGTAATTTTTCGGCAATATTTAAGATATTATAGCATTAAAAGTATGCATATTTATTTATACAGCATTTATATAATGAAAAATCATGAATTTAATAATGTATTATCGAAATATTTATTAATCATGAATTTTTATTAATTGTCGGTAAAGTCATTGTTCTTCAATTACCCCTATCGATTGTCACGATAATCTGCTGAAGGAATCGATTCTATATTTACAAACAAGATGAAAATTGCAAAAGTTAGCAAATTTACTATGTATTGACCAATGAAATTATCAGTATTCTAGTAAATTCGCTCACGTTTGTAATTTTCACCTCGTTTCAAGATACAGATTCCCAGGACGGTCTTTAATAACATTTCGTCGATGTTCCATTCAATTCCAGCGGGTGAAATTTATAGTTTGAAAGTTTGAATTAGGTGGAAAAGATTGCATGGTCGCGTTCAGCAAATTCAAATGGGGGGAACATAGACTCTTAGGCCGGAATCAGACTGTGCATTGATGATTGAGATTAAAGATTAAAGATTGAAATTTCACCAATAAGAACAAAGAAGTTTTGGTTCCTTTTGTTCTGATTAGTCAAACTTCAATCTTTTAATGTTGCGGAGCAGATCCTTGAGCGCTCGCTGCTATTGTTGTATTTTGCAAGATCATCCAATAGCAATGACTGCTCGAATCCATTCTGCAACAATTGAGTTGCAGCCAATCATAGGGCCGGTTTCATCAATGCCAGTTAACTTAGGGAGCGTTTACATTGGAAGTAACTGTGCTGTTAGAGAACCTTATAGGAAGAGAGTGACACACTGCGTCACGTCTCTTCTGATTGGATCTAGGCATCAAAGCTCCATAGGCATGGCAGAGATTGGAGAAAACTGATCACAATCGAATATTCCCCTCTCATTCCACTGTAAGAAGGGAATACTTAATAGTGATTGATCAATTTTTACAGATTATGGTATACGGTTGCCTTTATGACTGTTCTATAATAGGGTCGTAAGTCGTAAGCCGTAAGAAATTTGCTAATCATAGGCTGTGGTCAAAGTTTCGCTACAAATGTTTTGAAACATTTGATGGACCAATTAGAAGAAAGAATTTTACAAACTGACCAGTTAAAAAACGTTTCAAAGCGTTTGCAGCATCACGTTGACCATACTTATAGTTAATTGTGAGAAGAATATCAACTATGATTGGTTAATTTTATATCACACACTGCTTATTCTATTGTAGAACAATCTTATTCCAGATCTATAATACAAGATTTTCAAGCCTTAAGCCATAAGGAATAGACGAATCACCATCAATTATTCTTCTCGCGTTTGATTGTAGTTGGTCAATTTCTTATGGCTTACACCTATTGCAGATCCGGACTTAGAATATATCCACACAAACTTGCATAGCCGCATAAACGTATGCATAAAGAAAATTATCTAATCACATTTTACGTGTAACTTTATAAGAGAAATGCGATTGGATAATTTTCTTTATGCAAGTTTTGTGGGTATACCCTTATGTAAGAGTCTATGGTTGCGTTCAGCGGAGACAGCTTAACAGTTGAGTAAGCGCTACTATTGATGTATTCTTTCCTAAAATGTTGATTGGGTGATTTAAAAGAATACAATAGCAGCGAACGCCGACGGATTCACTATAAAATAGTTAGTTATAGTTGTCTTAAACGTGACCTGTGGCGTGTTCCAAACTCACTGTTAGTACTGAAAATGTATAGTATGTAATATAGATTGTAGATTTTCAGCGCTGGCAGTGACTTTTGGAACACAGCCTGTGTTGCGGTCATTACGCGGGAGAAATAGGATAGATAGGTTGTCCTAAAATAGGTATCCTAACTTTCAATAAATGTGTTCGATCTTCGAGGGTGATAAATTTCGTTCATATTTTTGACTTTTTTCGGAAACATGGATCTCTTCGAGGATCCTATTTTTAAAACTAAATATTTGAAGAATAAGCTTTGTGTGAAACGGTGGGAGAGCGATTTTATGGAAAAATTCGGACGCAAACCTAACAAGGTATATTATCCTGGCTTGTATTTGTATCATGATCGATATAAAATGCAGTTATCTGATATTTGTGTTACATTCACATGAGCTATGTTTAGTAGCTATTAAATCAAATTTAGAATTATGTAATTGCATATTCATTTTAAAAACATTATATATGAAAGAATTGAGACTGTTATGTCTCAAGTATCTTTACATATGTTTATTACATCATCAATGAAAATTATTATGTCTATTATCATGCATGTCATATATACAAAATGTTTTATTAGAGTTGTGTAAAGGAAACTTTACCTGGTATCATTTTATCTTGGTTATTTACCAATTGTTAAACAAGAATAAAATGATACCTGGGTGCATCCAGGTGAAGTTTCTGTTCACGGTCTAAAAGTGTTACAGATTATTTTATAAAATTTATCTGCATCGTGTATTCCAACATGCTCCGATATGTTTTTACCATAGTTTTTACTGATTTCAAGGAGCATGTGAAATGATTAGGAACTATGGTTGAAGCATATATGAACATGTGACATGAACCTAACCTAACCTATAGTGAGAGAATTCATGATACTAAATTAGATCAGTTACATACTAAAAACAGTTTTATGTAAAGTATTTAAATATAACATAATATAATTAACTTTGACAATGAAATAATACATACATATTCTTTTAAATAATGTCATTAATAATGACAGTGTCATTATTAGGCATTTAATCTTTTAAAATTTTTATATGCTTTTATGTTTTTATGTTTAATTTTGCTAGTGTATAGCAGCTTTTAGTAAGTGCTTATCTAGTACAATACAAATGATCAAATTCACTAATACTTCTAAAACTAAAATTGCACTAATAATTCCGTTATTCACTGTGGTTACTGAAAATCTAGTATATATGCAATATGAATTGTAGACCTTCAGTGTTTGGAGAAAATTATATATAGAATTACTAGAATTTCTAAAACTAAGTAAAGTAACATTTTTATTTTTTATTATCTATTTGATATCTATTTGATATGATGTTAGTTTTTTCTAACTGGAGTAACTTCAAAGATCTAAAGATCGTCTTTGTTTTTTCTTTGAAATTGTATAATTTTTTTACATGATTCCTCTAGTTATACATATTAAAGTATTATGCTGAGTCTACAATGAGTCTGTAATCAAAAGTCTTAGTTTTAATCGGTAAAGTTGACCAAACAACGTTAGTCGTATAAGTTGGCTATTGGTCAACTTCACTGATAAGCTTTAGGACTATTGATTATATACTCATTGTAGATCTCATTGTAGAATCAGCATTAAAATAAAATTATCAAAATTATTAATAAAAGTTAACAAGATATATATTTTATTTTGTTATATTTTGACATGAAATACATATTTTGTAAACTTTTTAATCAATGCCTTAATACTTTTATGCATAGAATGAGATGAATTCATTGACCTCTGTTACACAACATGCTTAATCGGGTTTAATAACATTCGTAATTACGAAATTAGCCAATCATAGCTATCCCTCGGAAGAATGTGATCGATTGTGATTGGCCAGTTTCATAACTACGGATGTTATTAAATCCGATTAAGGATGCCACATAAACGTAGTCAGTGATGTAAAGAAAACACATTAGGTTTTTTTTATTTAAAAAATCATTTTGCAAACACTTTTTTTTTAACCCACTACTAGTGTTTTTTTCTTTGCACCAATTGAGTCATCTTATTATTTTGTGCCTAAAAGTTTTAAAGTACGATTATCTCATAAATTATTAATTTTATAAAAAAATTAATAGTTTATGAGATATTTAGACACGAAGATAACATATAGCTGTATAGAAAATTCCCTTGAAAGTCTTAAAAGTATTATCTCGTAAACTAATGATTTCTTGATAATTAGAGGAATTATATGTATCTAAAAAGTTATATGATTTTATATATACATATATATATATATATATATATATATATATATAAAATTAAAAAAAAAAAAATTACTCCGAAAGAGATATTTGAAGTTACTCTATCTAGAAAAAAATAAATGTTATAATATAATATTATTTT
>Ga0157363_1000270_pt1 | contig 40419 bp, 28 predicted proteins | sample AttsexASBM1_FD_111477 | JGI IMG/M metagenome (GOLD analysis project Ga0157363, IMG submission 111477) | Fungus gardens microbial communities from leaf cutter ant in Ribeirão Preto, State of São Paulo, Brazil - Atta sexdens ASBM1 | ecosystem: Host-associated > Fungi > Mycelium > Unclassified ... | reverse complement strand
TTATTTCGGTTGTATCAAATCTAAAGCTCAGAACTTTTTTGTACACCTAATATCTTTGAAAAAAGCATATATTTAAAAGAATGTAATAACTTAAAAATTACTAAATTAAAAACTCTCTAAATTAAAAATTATTTAAGACCAGAAAAAAAAATTACTCTGTGTAAAATCATTAAATTGTTTTTGTGTTGCATAGCGTTCCAGAAGACTACAAGAAAAATCCAGGAGCGGTCGAAGCCATAGCTGAGCAGCCAGGACACCCAGATAACATCCTGATCGGCTATAATCGAGGTTTGATGGTATTGTGGAACAAAGCTACTCCAGGAGCTCAGCAGGTAAGCCTTTATATTCATTATATCTGTACGTATACACAAATACACTTTGGCAAATGCAATAGTCATGCTGTAACGCTTACATGTTTTTCGCAAAACAACACACAGTGTGGGTCAGTATTTAATCCTGCTAGCCCATTCATTTCTGATACAATTGAGTTTAAATTAATTATTATTACATTTTTTAATGTGATTATCATTAGATAAAAATTTGTCTTTATCTTATTTAAAGTGAATGTGTGGAGAATTGATGAATTCATGAAATTAAAAAATGTTAGATGTGAATATTATTAGACTAAAAACTGTACTTTTTTATATATTTTTATATATTTTCTTATAGAGATTCTTATATTAATATCTGTATAATATTAATATCTGAATAAAAGAGGTATTTATTTATTCTGAAAGTTCTACTCTCTTTTAAAGAATAAATTGAAAATATAATTAGTCTTAATTTAATAACTTTTGTGGCTATTTAAGAAATGATAATTGATTAAAATGAAGTCGAATGGAACAGCAGGATTAAGAATGAATTGTGAGATCGTATCGCTCGTTCTGATTGTCGTTTGTGTCTTTGGTGGTCTTTGGTGGAACGTGTACGCGCAGCTGATGGGTTTGTTTTCGCGTGCGCAGACATTCGTCTCCACGCAACAGCTGGAATCGGTCCATTGGATATCCGAGAATCGCTTTGTCTCATCACACAACGACGGTTCTTATGCGTTTTGGAGCCCTGGTAGCGACGCCGTGCCGGAGCCCACGACACTTTACGGGCCGTTTCCGTGTAAAGCCGTCACCAAAATCCTCGTGTATCCTACCGCGGAGTAAGTAACTTTGAGATCAGACATGTAAAATGTCTCCCTTTCTCATTTCTTCATGAATTCAATTGAACTTTTCCATAGACACGGCGAGCTTGTATTGTTCTCCGGTGGTATGCAACGCGCCAGTTATGGAGACAGACATACAATTACTGTCATGACCAAGGAGAAACATTTAGTTTTTGATTTTACGTCTAAAATTATCGACTTTTTCACCGTCTTCTCTAAAGAAGAGGAAGAGAACAATGAGAACCTTATCAATCCGGAAGCGCTTATAGTATTGGCTGAGGAAGAATTAGTAGCTATAGATTTGACCAATCCCGAATGGAAAATGATGGCTTTGCCCTATTTAGTATCTCTCCATGCGAGTTCGGTGAGTATATTGAAATAAAAGTAACAAAATTATAATAGATTCGTAGTACAAACTCTTTCATATTATAGGTAACTTGTTCCCAACATGTGCCTAATGTACCTGAAGAACTTTGGGAAGCGATCGTAACAGCCGGTAAAGCGCAGACCGAGCATCTTTATTCAGACAAGTCATGGCCCATCGATGGTGGCATAATCCTCTGCCAAAAGCCAGCGAATCCTGACAAATCTAGAAATAAGGACCTGCTACTTACTGGACATGAGGACGGCACTGTCAGGTTCTGGAATGCGTCCGACGTTGCTCTGACCCCTCTGTACAAGTACAATTCGTCGATCCTGTTTACTGGCGAGCATTTGGACGTTCTCGAGCAACCTCCAGAGGATGACGAGGATGAGTGGCCGCCATTCAAGAAAGTGGGAATCTTTGATCCATACTCTGATGATCCGCGACTCGCTGTGAAAAAGGTTCTCCTCTGTCCGTTGTCCTCGACGTTAGTGGTCGCCGGTACAGCTGGACACATTATCACTGCTACCATCTCCTCGGAACCGACCAATAAGGAAATAAAAGCTATAATAATGAATATTGTCAACGATCGCGACGGATTTGTGTGGAAGGGTCACGATCATCTGCCGCCGAGAACGACGAATATATCATTCGCGGTTGGATTTCAACCACAAAGTCTTCTACAGCTATACCCACCGGCCGCCGTTACGGCGTTAGCGTTACATAGCGAATGGGGATTACTTGCCACTGGAACAGCGCACGGACTTGCGGTCTTTGATTACACCAGATCGAAAGCTGTCAGTGTCAAATGCACGCTTAATCCAAATGGTATGTGAATCTGCAGTAAAAAGATAACTTTTTTCAGCGATGCAACTTTAGATATTGTTGGGAAATAGTTCTACTTTAAATTATAATAACTTTTTTTATGTAGTTCTAAATTGAGATAAATTTCTCCTTCTCTCTCTAAAGAAAAATATTTACGTTAATACCCAAAACAAAAATTTCTATGTAAAATTTGTTTTATATCAATATCTTGAATAAATATAAGTGTTTTAACGTTTTACAGATCTTTCCGGTGCAGGTGACACTCCTATCTCGCGACGTAAGTCTTTCAAAAAATCTCTTAGAGAATCTTTCAGGAGATTGAGAAAGGGACGTTCGCAACGTCGAGCAAATGCTAATAGTCCTACACGAAATCCTGTACCGGAGAAAAAGAAAGACAGGTGAGTTTAAATTAAAATATTAGATTAAATTACGAAGAAAAAACCATTTGTAATTATTAAACTATAATCACAGCGTTGCTTCTTCACCGAGTGGCGATCCATCACCAACGGAATTAAAACCGGTGGAGAGACAAGTGGAAGCGAGACCAGTTGACGATGCACTAGGCTCTATGGTTCGGTGTTTGTACTTTGCCAGAAGTTACATTATTAGCCGTTAGTATTTTTTTGTAAATATGTATAATATCAGCGACAAATCACAAAAATGATTTAAAATATTTGTAGTACAAAATACAACACCCACACTTTGGGCGGGCACCAACAATGGCACAGTTTATGTCTTCACGTTAGCTATACCAGCCGGTGTGAGGAGAACGGAAGAAGACGTCAACTGTACACTGGGCAAAGAAATACAATTGAAGCATCGTGCACCCGTAATTGCGATCACGATTCTCGATGGATCTAGCGTGCCGTTGCCGGAACCCTACGAAGCTGAAAAAGGTGTAACGGCTGGACCTGATATGACTTCCACGCACAGAGTCGTAATTGCTAGCGAGGAACAGTTCAAGATTTTTAATCTTCCGTCCTTGAAGCCATATTGCAAGTACAAATTGACTGCTCACGAAGGGTCCAGAGTACGAAAAACAGGATTTGCCAAGTTCTGGTGTTACGTCGAACCAGCAGGAACTCACGAGGAAACTTGCTTGCTTTGCCTAACGAATCTTGGTGATTGTTTGGTACTGAGTATACCGGAACTGAGAAGACAGTTGAATGCTGCTGCAATCAAAAGAGAGGACATTAAGTTAGTTTTGTTTTTTATATCTCGTCTTAAACGTCACATATTTGAGAATTAACGTACATCTTTTGTTTCTTAGTGGTATTTCTTCCTTGATATTTACAAAAGCTGGAGAAGCGCTATATCTTCACTCGAGTTCGGAACTCCAACGAATTTCTCTATCGACCGCGAAGATGACAAAGGCGCATTGCGCGCTTAATTTACCACCGCATGCCAGATCGTTCACGGTAAATACTAACGAAGTTGCGCAAGAGCAAGGTGTTGTCGAAGGTGCACCTGAAACCGAAGGGGAGACGCAAGAAAGTCAACCAGCAACGGCGGCAAACAGAATTATTACGGAAAATGGCGTAGTAAGTGCCAGTGAGTATTAGAAATCCATATATTTTGGATTGGCGAATAATCTAAAACAGTGGTCAGATTTAATTACAACTTTCGGCCCAATTTTTAGCTGCTTCTGAAGCAAAGTCGAAAAATCTTAATTACTACTCATATTCGATAAACTCATTAAAATGCGAACGGGGGAGGGAAGGATAGTGCAATGGAATCGGATTGAAAATAGTAACGAAACCTGACAACTGATCTAAAGAGATAGATATATTTTTTTACACATCGTAATAGAATCCATCGGCTTGTGTGTAAACGCGATTGTGTATATGTGTAACCGCTTGGCATATCTTGTATAACCCGCATATACATGTGTGCTTACCCACGTGTTTCGATCCTAATCACAACTACCATTTATGTCAGATCATTATTACTATTTATGTCGATTAATGACATAGTAGGGAATGTTGTTATTCGTAATAGTGCCGTTTAGTGTCGATGTGAACGCATGTCTTTTAGCTGGAGAGGAAGAATCTCCAAAGGAACCGTCGCTGCGACCAGCTACAAGTAGTATAGATGTAAACGGAGAAGACGACCGTCAGGATTTAAGTTCTATCGGAGATATTACGATCGACAGTGTTAAAGATCATTTGCTGTAAGTTCAGCTGACATCAAATATTTTTCTAATTTGTTATTTGCTTATGTACAATAAATTTTATTTCAATTGTAAGTTTAGTGAATTGTAATTTTAAATTAATATTACTTCATGTACATAGATGTTTAATTTATAAAACGTATTATTGAACACACTACATGACTTGATAATTTGTTTCGCCGCTATTTAATTAATACTAGCATTTCGATGAACTTGCCATTTTTTGGCAGTAACAGTCCACTTTTCAGAAACGCGACATCTTCCGAAGATCTCCATAATCGTTTGGCAGGACTTAAGATGGAGGTGACTTCACGAACTTCCGAGATATCTACTCAAAATCAGTCCCTAGTGGTGAAAACAACCACTGTGGTTACACAAACCACGAATAGCACGACCGCTAACGGTGAAGTCGAGACGAGTCAAGCGAACGAAACGCAACACGTAAACAGTGAGTGAAATCGCAATCGATCTAGATCTCTAAAGTGATTCTATTTAGATCTGATCATCGGACTGCCAGATTGACAATTTCAAAGAGATTAATCTTTAAGTATTTTTTGTAATATAGCTTCTTACATACAGTTTAATGCGTGAGAGATTTTTTTATATCATTTTATCTTTTATATCAACTCATTTTTCAGGATCACTAATTGACAGACTCGACGTATTACAATTCACACTTCAGGTAGCACGTGATGGTTCATATATGTTTTTATATATGTTTCTTAATATCTAAAATCTAAATATCTAATATCTATATCTAAAATGTTATAACCATTTAGGAAACGCACAGAAGACCAACATGTGCTACTTGAAACATTACATACAATTAATCTTTTGTCTTTGTCTTTCAATAATTTTCATTTTATTTCTTCTGCCTTTACTTTATTTGCATTCATTTTTTTTCATTATTTTTTGTTTGTGGCACTTATTTTATTGCGTAGGCACTACAGTAGAGCGAGAGATACGCAGCGGTATTGAGACAACAACGACACACGCTACCATCACTCTGCCCCCGAACGTCGAGGTCAGCAAACGGCACTGAATATAAAATTATAATTAATTGGTGTCGGCCGTTACCACGATAATAATCTTATGTTTATGCTTTAGTACCTTGTCGTTCGCCATTAGCCAATTGATCTTTTGCTACTAAGTGCATCAGCTTTTCATTCATTTATTTTTATTAATTAATTCCTCTTCCCTTCATGCGATATTCATTAACAAACAACAGACAACATTAACATAAATGTAAAGCTTTGAATTACTAACTAGGAAGATTTTACTATTTTCTATTCAAGAAACATCTCTATTGAGCGATAAATAATTGTTTAAATATTCCAGATTAATGCCGCGGATTTGGCCAATTTGGAAGTCACCACGACTACAGTGACTACTACTACAGAAAGATCGAAGGCGCCGTTGGCTAGGCCAGAAGAAGTCGGTTCGTAGGCCTGTTCCATATCGTTTTTCCATGCTGACCATGCATCGATTTCGTGCTCCATTTACAAGAGCCATCAATAATTAGTTACTTTTACTGAATAAACGTGTACACAGCGGCGATATAGATAGGATTTATATATCATAGATTTTTTTAAGAAATTTAGATTTTTATGCAACATTTCAGCGATGATCACTTGCACCGTGCGAGCGACGAGTGATCAATTTTTAATACGAATTTTACGCATTTTCATTGACATTTATATCATTGTATTCCACTCGAAAGTGTTCCAAATGAATAGCTTTTGGAATTGATGGGAATCAATGATTTTTAACGAAAAATAGGCCTAGAAAATATTTTATTTATGATATAAGAAATACAAATCCTCATTATGCTTTTTTTTTAAATAAAAATTTTTTAATTTTTATTATTGAATGAGAAGACAGTTTTATGAAAGAATATCGTATCAAAAAATAATTTTAGAATGAATTTAAACGATTTTTATCACGAGGATTAACCTATCGTTTGCATGGCTAATTTTAACTTGTTAATTTAATAATGAACCCTGGTGCATGTTATATAATCAGTATAATCGTAGAATTTTAAAAAGGATTATAGTTTACTGAGAGATAGGGAGAATGATGAAACACATCACAAACCATGAATTGTGGCAGCCTTAAATCTACTGTTATTTTATATTTTTTTAATTATTGAAGACATGCGACACATCCGCAGTATCCGCAGTATTTGAAACGTTTTAAGCGTCTTGTTATAGTTTTTCGCAAAAGTATAGTGCGATAGAGATGCTTTGAACATCAAAAAAATGTAGCTACTTAAGTAGAGTTATATATTTGACGAACAAGCGAGGAGATTAAACATGGCTTTAATCGAAGGGTAAAACCTGGCCATGATGTAGCGAGAACGCGTTGAAAAGTATATTTTTTATCAATGTTGCTTAATCGTTAAGTTTCCTCTCTCTTCGCGTTACCGAAGAGTGTGTCATCGTACGTTCGAGGGATTCCTCGAATATTCGGGAACGCTTAACGTACTACATAATATTGACATAGTTACTTTATTGTTGCATTTATCCGCAGTCTTTTTCTAGAATGAAATAGTCGCATGAATAGTCTTTAATGATAGACTATTGCAAAATGCGTTTCTTGATACTTTATCAATTTTTAAAAACATACTACATATATATATATATATATATATATATATATATATACACACACACATATATATATATATATATATATATATATATATATATATAATATAGCTTTTTTCGCAGCAAATTGATATATTTCGTAGCTTGTCTTTTTGCAGAAGTACCAATTATATTTTATAATTTTGATCTCAAGTAGGATTGTCATGGGAATAATTTATATTTCGGAAACTGCAGTTTTTGTTAATCACACACATGCGCCGATAATCTCTTAAGATGTTGAATAAAAATTAATCCCAAGTGCAACAGACTGATGGAAATATGCCCTTCTTCTTGTCACATTTTTATACGATTGTTTTTTATCATTTTGCTGATCATTTTTGATCGCATTAATTTGTTTTCCTTATATATAAATAATACACATGATCAAAATTTGAATCTTAACTTTAAATATATGGCAGTAACATTTCATCCTTTTAATACGATAAATTTTAATCTTTATAGGTAAGTTTTTAACGTCCTCTAAAATTTTTTTGCAATTTTATTGACAAATCTATATATATTAATACATTTTAATCTTTGAAGCATAATGTATTGCCATGTTTCGCACATGTGTGTGTCCCATGCTTGAAAAAAAGTATATCTACGGTGTTGAAATGAATTTTAATTTTTAATCGCTAAGTGTAAAGTACTATTAACGATACTTCATTTTATCGACGCCGAGCTTGCTGAGATACGCGCATTGTAAATTATTTTTTACTTTGATAAAGTAATGTATAGTGTACACACAGAATAAGAAATTGAAACACTGCCCCTAAAACTTTTTCCTATCCGACACTGTTAAATACCGATTGTAATATGTCATATTGAATGCCTATTACGATAAAATATATAAGTAATTATTAATGTATTTTCTATTTCAAATCGTGTTATATTGTTTATTTTCCTAGATCGTTTTCTGGTTTTCCTTGATATAATTCCTTCTTGATAACCAATGATTTATGATAGGATATCGTAATATTTTTTACTATATAATTAAATATAAATAAAGTAAATCTGTTTTATCTAAATATCCAATATTTACAATACAATAATTTAACAAAATTTTATATCGAAAAAAATTACTTTGAGTTTTCTTTTGTACATATTTCACGCAACATACGTGATGCAAATTGTCTCATTAATGATAAGTTAACGTTTAGATATTATAATATATGTTCTAAAGAAAAGAATATTTCTTAAAACAATATGTTGTAATCTTACCATTAATATTTCTTGATAATTCATGGATCTGAAATTCAAAAGAACATGTTTTGTATTTACTATTGTGTCACGCAATTGTAGCGAATGTTGATAAAGCAATAAGCAAAGCAGGAAATAGCCATTTATAAAAATTGTATCAGTAATTGCTGCTGAAAGTAGTTTTATTTACTGTAATAAGAAAAACAAAGTGTATTAAGTACATAATTACTTAAAGATATTAATCAAGGAAATAGTAGTGAGCAAGAAATTATCAAAGCAAAAATCAATAAGCAGAGCAAACATACGAAGACTATGCTGAAGCATAAAGCATTAATTGTAAAATTTATTTAAATTTACCCAAATAATAACTTTTTAAATACTGCTCCGCGTGGAGTATTTCTTCACATGGATGTTTATTAACTTCCTTGTATAATATATCTAGAACGGCCTTCACCGCCTCGATATCGTACATATTTGCGAGTAATCTTTCCCTGAAAGGCATCAGTTTTTCCACGAGTTGCTTATTCTTGGAGATAGATCCAATATGTTCTCGCAGAATGTCATTATATGTCGGCCAGTCATTTTTGCACGCCGGACAATCACAATCGAGAAAATAATCTTGCAGTATCTTTTGTTTCCTCTCAGATCGTGGCATGTGCGCATAAATACCGCCGTAGCTTGTGAATATTTGATCTCCGGGATGTATAGGTGTTAAGGCACGCGTAATCATGGTCAGTCCCTCGAAATGTCTAAAAGTATTTGGTGCGCAAGAATGATTATATAGACTGTGAGCCACATATAATCCCGAACCCGACACAATTCCTGGTTCTTGTTGTATCTATAGGATAATATATAAACTATATTTTGAGAAAGAGGGAGAGAAACTAATTATATATAATAATTTCTTTAGCTGTTGCTATTTTCAAAGACAAAAAAAAATAAAAAATATGTCCAAGTAGTAATGGTTTAATGAAATCATACGAAAAAGAAAACTCACCGAAAAACAATTAGAAGACATTATTACACAAGCACGAAACATTATACTGGCGCAAAATTTGAGCTCGGAAAATTCGCTGATATCCTTCAAATCATCAATCTCATATTTCTTAGGAAAAAATTTTGTCTGCGTAGCTAAAAGGATTACCGCAAGGGCCGAGATGCAGGCGAAAGCGCTGATCCCGATCAGCGGTCTCGTAGTCATATTGGTCGCCAGACTCAGTGCGGACCGCGCGCTAAAACTGTCTAATATCCCAGTATTTGTAAATCCTGCCGTTCTATTGTCTGCAATAGAAAGGATCAAAGAATTATGTGATTATCAACGCTCCAATATACTAATATTTTGTATATGATAGATGTATACCTGAATTAGATTCCGCAGTTTTCATATCTTGTTGCAGTTCTTCAATTCTAATTCCATTCTGAGTCACTACAATCAGCAATCGAATGATCTTCGAAATCATTCTTATTTTATCTTTATCAACATTGAGCAAGTTCGTCAATAACTTTAGAATTGGACATTCCATCTCATGACACGCTTCCCACGCCAGCTTCCTGCAATTCTCAGAGCAATACTGAGCTATCGGGCATTCTGAGCACGGTATTAGATTGTAGCTTCTGGCTAGGCAATAGTGGCAATGTGTATAATACCTATAAATGAGTATACAAGTTTTCTACAATTAAGGAGGAGAATGTAGTTGTGAAATCACAAAACTAAACTACCTATGTTTATAACTTCTTTTCTTATAAATGAACATTTGAATCATCTTTTTTTATTTTGTTCTTTCTTATATAATTGATCACTACATTTTGATCGTAATATATTTAATACTTTTTTTTTTCTAAAACTTTAACATAGTTTGAAGAAAATCAATCCTTCCTTGCATCTTTGATTTTTTTTGTAGCTTTTAGATAGAATTGTAATTTTGTAAAATGATTAAATCATGGTCTCTTATTTTTAAAAAGATTAAAGAAAGAATTATAAGAATCGGTTCTCGGTAGTTTTTCACTTATGCTAACAATAAGAAGAAAGTTAAAATAAAAGAAAATGAAAAGAGATTTATAGTCATCATATCAAATTCAATATTATCTAAACTTTTTTATAAGTAACTTGTGTTCTATATATATTTGATGCGTCACAATCTTACATCTCTTACAATGATTTATCTTCACCTTTGTCTGTTTCAAACCAAGAATGTAAATATATCGAAAAATATAGATAGAGACAATAAATCAAATAAATTTTAAACAATACAATTTAATTAATAGCTCACCGTTCTTCATAGATAACATGTGCATACGGATCTTCGATGCTGATTATATCACCAGGTTTAAATTCCTGTGTCGCTATGTAATGTCTACCATATCTCTCAGAGAAGGATATCGTGACGCCATCACTAACAGCGGGAACTTCTCGGCTTGGGCCATTCATTAACTTGGAGAAGTTCTCTTCTTGCAAATATCTCGGTTTCCGCGGAGGGATCTTCGTTGCATAATGAAGATAACTTTCGTTAGTTGTGCCTTGTTTCTGCGGGATTCCTTCATTGTTTATCATCATTGCCCTGTTCTTTACGTGTTCAATGTCTTCTGTAACAGATTTCTCGATACTGTCGTATAAATGTGATTCATTCGTAATTCTCTGATCATCAATATCCTTCAAGTCTAGTTGCAGCAACTTTTTTATCTCCGTTATCGCTTTATCCCCTCTATCCTTTAAATTTTTTTGTTTCTCTTTTGGATATCCGTGAGACAAAGCCGCATCAATATCTATCAGGCACTCCTTATACAATTGTTTCCTATATAAAGCAGCGGATCGATTTGCATGTGCGTATGCCATAAGTTCGTCGCTATCAGCATATGCCAAACTCAGAGTGTAACACTCGATAGCTTCCAGATCGTTACCCATCACAAAATGTTGATTACCTGAAAATTTTTTTTAGAATGTATTACAGCACATATGGAAAATAAGATATGTACCTTCTTCTCTGTATTTAATAGAATCTTTCTTATTTTTCGTTACAGCGTGCAGAGGAGGCATCTGAGATCTGACCATATTTTGTAAAATGTGCCCAACAAGAGCTTCGCACTCCTTTTGCAATCCATATCCAACGTACGACTTATTATTTTGCTTGAGAGTTAATACAAGTTCCTTCGCTATCTCCATTCCCTCGTATAGATAATCCTTTATTTTTTTAGATATTATTTTACATATATATGTATATTATAGTATAATATATACATATATAAATATATTTGAAAAAAGTATTAGACACAATCTTCTTCTTTTCTCAATTCTTTTTACTTCTTAACACTATGAATATAATGCATAATACATACACGTAATATATATAAAGATCTTTTATAATAATATTAATTAATATATATACTATATATATATACTATATAATATACAATATAATATATATATTATATGAATACCAAAGAATAAAGAAGATATTATTTATATAACATTCAATTTTTTACTTATCACTGAAACTGTATTCTTACTGTTTGTTGCTGCAAACTATATTAAAATTGCTGCAAAATATTATATTTTATGTAAGCACAGTGATAATTATTTTATTGATCACGATATTCAAAGTTGATCTTAGACAGTAACTGAATAAGCCATGGTAGAACATGTACTGAGATCATTGAAGCCGGTGAAACTAAATTTACCTCAAGCCAGATGACAGAAAAAGACTACTGCAGGAATTATTTGAGCTCATTGTGTCGACTGATCAAAAGAAAAACGTAATTAAGAAATTCTCCTGTAAGTATTACAGATATACAAGTGTTGCTATATTCACTTACTATTGCATATTTGACTTCATTTCAATACTATAAAATATAAATAATATAAATAATATAAAAACATAAAGTTTAATTAAAAACTCATATTTTTGGTGAATATTGATTAAATCGAAGAAAGAGAATTTATTTAAATTTTGAAACTGATTTTTCGCAAATTAGTTTATTGTAACTTAATTATATTACACATTCTTAATTATAATATATATAAATATTAATACGTCTTATGTATAATTATTTATTTCATATTCAAAAAATTATTTTAATTAAAATTTTGAAATATACTATTTTTAATGTATTCAGTATGATACTATCATGAAATGAAATTAAGGCTCTAGTAATTATTGTAACATTTTGATGATGAACAATCATATAACAATGTATTTAATTATTAGAAAAAGACAGAAAAATTTATAAATTTATATATATATTACATATACAGAAAATATAATAAAATTTAAAATTGCTGAATGTATTCCAATAGTTTTTATAGTGTTAAAATGAGAGAACAAAGTCTGTTTTTTATTTCTGCAATAGATTGCAGTAGAACTTTTTTTCTTGGTTTCGCCAAACATCAAACATATATCTCATTTTAAGTTCCAAAAGTGTATACTAATTCAATCACAGAAAACAGATCCCAAATTAAAAATTGGCTAATATCCAAATTTCATTTTTATCCTATGCAATATTTAGTATGTGTTACTTAACTTTTAGGCTCAGTTCCACTGATAATTTTAGTTAATTAGCTTTGGCAATGTTGCCATCGGTACCCTATATTACTAATCAGTATTTATAAAATGTACGTCTTTTATTTATATTTATTTATTTTAATGCAAATAATCGATAACTGCTGGATATCAAAAAAGTATCTTCAACGATAAATTCAAAAATTCTATTTTTGTTGTCCTTTATCTGAAAAAGATCTAGATTTTATTCTCAACTTTATTAATTAGCATATATATTTAAGAGAGTAATTTTTCATTATTATTGCCTAAAGAAATCATATAGATTCATAACAAAAAAACTAAGATTACTTGGTAGGACTTTTACAAAGCCAAGAGCTTACTTGGAAGAACGTTTATTGAACGTAATTAATCCGCTGAAAATAGTAAATATATCAATATGTACATGCTGTTAAAGAAAATTTCTGTAAAAAGCATTTAGAAATCTATAAGTCATTGTCATCAAATCCCGTCAGGGGTTTTAGACAACTTGTAATTATGATATTGTAAACCTTGCTAATTCTCTTAATCAAGAAGCATTGTTCAAATAATTCTTTTTAAAAAATCTTTATATGTTATATATTTGCAAGAAATATTTAAATAAATTCTATTTTAAGTTATATTAACCCTCTCAAAGGAAATTGCGCCATGCAAATAAAATCATATAAATGTATATAATTATTTATTAATTATAATTTAACACTAAAGAGTTGTATTTGCTCACAATTAATTATTAATTATACTAATAATGTAAATTTCTAATATTAAATATACAATGATAATAAATGCATCAATGACGAAAAATATTAATCCGATTCTTCAGATTCCAAATTTATACGAGTTCCAAACTTCGCATACAATTGTGTTTTTAATTGAGACATGATTGTCTTTAAATCTGCACATTTGCCCTCTAATTTTGCAATTTCTTCTTTTTTCTTACTTTTAGCCTCTTCTAAAGAACTCTAAAAATGAAATTCTTGTTAATACTGATTGAATAATTATAATTAAAAAAAAAACAATACCAATGAAAAAATAATTTAATCACCTGTGTTTTCTCAAGGAAATGATAGATGAATACCTCTCCAATAAAGTATGGTATTTTTGCATCGTCATCCATAAGAGCTAGTTCGTCACAAGCATCCTCTAAATTCTTCAGTTCATTCTGCCAATTGCAAATAATTAGTTAATGATAATAACAATAATCTTTATTGCACATTATTGATACTAATGTTCATAATATATGCAAAATCTATGACTATATACAGTGACCATATTTTCTTAAAGAAAATAAACAAATCTGAAAATTTTAGAGCTTTGTTTCTACATGTTTTCAGATCAAGGACATTAAACATGTAACTTTTTTCCTAGGGTAGAAATGTGAAAATTGTGTGTGTGTGTGTGTGTGTGTGTGTGTATGTGTGTGTGTGCGTGTGTGTGAACTATATATTATATATATAAAAATCTTCATTTTTTTATGTTTCTGCTCTAAAGAAAAATTACATGATTGATACCTAGTTTGTGATTATCAAGAATCTATATTATTATGTATTATAAAATTTTATTGCATGTATAATCAAATTGAGATAATGTAACACTGTTTTGATGGTTTGAAATTGATTTTATCTACTATATTGGACTATATTAGAACAAACCTTTGATCTGATATAATAGATTCAAAATAATAAAAAAATAAAAACGATTCTAGTTTGAATAAATTTAGAAAATATAATTAACAAAAACAAATTGTATTTATATGCATGAAACTGCAAAATATAATTCATAAAAATTTATACAATAATATTATAGACATTGAAACACTAGTTGGAAAAGAATTTCTCATAATGTCAAAATAAAGAAGAATAAAAGACAATATTGAAAAATAAAGGACAAAATTGAAATTTGGAGAAATAAAAAATCTAAAGGACAGCTATCTAAAACAAAAAAGACTATCCTTTATAATAATGTATGGTCACTGTGCATGACCAAATAAGGTCAACAATGTCTTAAGAAAAAATCGATCTTGAAACCTTTTTAAACAGATTACCTGTTTTACTCTAAGTTCTTCCTTATAATCTTCCAACTTCGCATTTTGTCTAGCAAATTTGTTAATCTTTTGTTGTTCCTCATAAGTTATATGAACATCGGAATCCTTGCGAAATATAATGAAAGAGGTTAGATTGTAAATATGTGAAACAATATTGTTTCTTATTTTCTAATATTTTTTGTATTATTTTACCGGTTGAAATCCAGTCTGACTATTTTTCCCTCCCGCCATATTTATATATTTCTATAATCAGTTCAATTGCATTAAATTGTTTAAATTATTTTTTGGGAGATTCAATTTTCGAAACCTTGTACCACGAGAAATAATAAGCGTCCATAACGCCATCTAGAATCTTGTCAAACAACTATGAACAATATGATGATTTTTTATGTGTCGTAAAGGCCTATTTAACCATTATCAGAGAAAAATCTGAAAGAGGCCATACCAACCTTTTTCCTGTTATCATCGAAATCATACGTACACTACCACCAGCACATCCATTTTCAGTTTGAGAATTTGTGGGATTACTACGTGACTACATTTTCTTATTATCGATAAAATCATATCGTTGAAAGTAGATGTGATTCGTCTCTGTACTAAATTCTTAGGATAGAAGCGTGAGGATTTAGTACAGAAACGAACCACATCTACTTTTGACGATACAATTTTATCAATAGAAAATGGATGTGATGACGGTTTCTCTCTGGTAGCAGTATTGTTATATTTTCTGTACTTAAAATACAGGAAAAAGATATATGAAAAAAATATCAAAAAAAAAAAGGAATGAAAAAGTATTTACTACAAAAAAGATTAACTACGAAGTTTTGTATATGTATATGCATTATGCATTAAAAAAATCTTTGTGAAAATTAACATTTAGTGATTCATATAAATAACTTTTGTATCTTGCAATTTCATTTTTTAGATAATTTAAAAATTGAGAAATTTTATATTTCTATTTGAAAATAAACAAGATGATGGTCCACAAGAAACATCAAAGCAAACATCACATATGTATTCTGTTGGATTGTCCGGAAAGTTCGTACTGATTTTGAAGGAAAATTTAAACGCAGAAGATTTAAATTTTAGCATAAATTTATTATATTTAAATCTTTTACGGCCCGAACTTTCTGGACAACCCAATACATATCACACTTATAAAATTTTGTAATTGTTAAGATTTAATTCTAATATTAGAAATAAATAAAGAATGAAATAACAAATTCCTTTTAGAGATAATTATCTCTTATATAATTTGTTACAGTCTAATATAACAAAATTAATTAACATTTTTCCTGTTTTGAAATGTAAAATTTTGAATGCTGGAGTCCTCCTGAATCTGTGATCCTTTTGAAAATATAGAACTTTGCAGTTTGTTTTGTATAGCCCATTCTCTGGCAGGTTTTAATTTTCTAATTGGCACGTTTTTTAATGCCTCTTTCCAATCTCTCGTGTGCCTCAAATCTAACATTATTCTAATCGACTGATTGAGTGTAAGATTCTTTGACGAGCTGACACCCCAAGTGAGATACTGTTCTAAAGGAAATTTAGCCATCTGAATACCTTGTTTTTTAGCTTTTGCCAAAGATAATGGTCGTGAAGTTCCCTGTAAATGAAAATCCAATTTAATAAATATTTATGCAATGAATGCATAGTCTCATTACTAGTTTACCTTGTCTACCAATGCACCTATGATATAAATCATATTTGGATCATATTTAGTTAAATTTGTTCTACAGTGTGGAGTGAGATACACTAACTGATTTTTTGGAAATATATCTAAGTAACATTGTGATGTCATTATGAGAGGAAAATCATCTTGCATCAAAGTAGGTATATTTTGATGAAGATGTTGCTTGAGTAATCCATCTTTGTTAAAATTACAGAAATAAAGAGTGAGAGGATTGGCATGGGTGCGATTATGAGCAAATGAGAGAGCTAACTGCTTGCTGCAATTGTGTATCTCATGTTTAGTCATATGCTCCTCATAACCACAATCAAACACTAGCTTTGGTTCAAACATCATATTATAAATCAATCTACCATTGTAATAGTGGTTCATAGTTGTTTCATATATACGCAAGAATAGCGAATTATTCAAGAGACCATATTTCATTTCACCAGTATCGTTGGTCAATTCTTGCTTTTTAGCAAGCCATTCAGCTTTCCTCAATTTTTTCTTTTCCTTATCATTTTCTAATTTTATCTCATTAAGCCACAAAAACTTAAGATATTTTCTGCGCAAAGAAATATTTCGATTAAAATTAATTTAAGGTGAACTTCTAATAAATAAATAAATAGAAAATAAAATGCTGACTTTCTTGATGGTTTGGTCTGTGTATTCAGCAGATACAACCATTCTCCTGGTTTAATATTCTTGGGTACTCTTTCAGCATTGTGTCGCAAAACATCTATTTCTAATTCTAATATTTGAAAACGCTTATAATTCTCAGGATCCGACAGATGTTTATCCAGTTCCTGCTTATCCAACTTTTGCTTATGATATTTCAGTTCAGCGCTCGTTACATTTTTTTCATCGATTGCATCATGACAGTAAAATCGTTTGTAGACTGCATTATTTGAACATCGTGCATTCATATTCGAAAAATAAAATCCAGGCGACAAAATATCCACGTGAATTAATCGGGTTAACAATTTCTTGTGAATCCTAACTGAGCCTATCAGGCATTTTTTCATGTTATTAAACATTCTGTAATATACATAAAGGTAGTTATTACAATTTCTTATAACAATAATTGTCACTTTGTGAATAAACTGCGAGAAGAAAATTCTAACCTACTTTCTAACTTATGCACAGCGCTATCGAGTGCTGTTTAAACATAAAGTACGCTCGATGTAGATCAACGTAACGTCGCTACATACATTCGAAATATTCTTTGATTGGCCGATTCGTAAAATTCTTTCTTCCGATTGGTTAACGGAGCATTTGTCAAATGGACCGCACCCTGGATATCGCACGCAATGTGAATTCACCATACTCTCTGATAATCGAAAATCCACAGCACAAGCACAAGGCAAGAAAAAGAAAAGAAGTTTGTGCCGTTTGTGAATGCTAGTAAGTGCTGCATATTAAACGTGTGTCTGCGTGTGCCTCTAGCAGTCTCTATTGGAATCATTGGGAATCCAATAATCAAACGAAAGGTTGGATTTATCACTTTATGTAAAACAAATAATTACAACATCACGAATGTATTATCGCAATACACTGTAGATATTAACAAAGTACAAATATCGTTCGGGATGCTCATTAAACGTTGTAATCGGCATTCGTATGTATTCGGATAACAGTATGTATTCGAATACCTTCGACGAGTGGCAGGTTTCGCTTGAATTCCATGTCCTGTCATTTTATTTTTTTTTCTTTTTTGAGCGAAATTTCACGATGGAAATAGTTTTTAACTAACAGTCTACTCGAAAACAGTTATCAACAGGCTTTATCGTTCCTTCGATTTTTTGGTATCCTCGCGATAATTTCTATTTTTAGCATCTCGCGTCATACTAAGATGTAACGATAAGCAACTAGTTATTACATTACTTCATTATCTGATAATGATTTTTTTTTTGCGTCTCAAGTAATTATATAAATTGAAATACAAATGTCCATATGCTAATTTAGATTTATATACATTGTTTGATATATTAGCGCCTAGATCTTGTGTTACTAAATTAATAGAATATTAGAAGAATAAAAATTAATAGAAAATTTTGAACTTTATGCATAACATTATGAAATTTGATAATTGTATTTTTTCTTTTACTTTTTCAAAAACATATCAAATTAGCTTAATTTCGTTGATTTTTGTTATTAAGCCTGTCTCCTTCACAACTATTATATTATCAAATTCTGATATTAATAGATAGAAGGAAACCATGCATAAGAATGGACCACCACCGCCTTATGAACCACCACCTTATGCACCACCTGCTTATTCTCAAAATGTAGGAGGCGTTCCTCCAGCTAGTCCATTTACACCAGCACAAACTTGTAAGTCAAAAAGACATTGAATTTATATTAATATAATTGGCAAAATATTAATTACTTTTTCTGTTATCTTTTCTATTAATTATCTTTACACTTGTTTTGTAGATGGAAACGGACCTACTATAGTCACGACTATTGTTCCAGTTGGACCACAGTCGACTCATACAATTTGTCCACACTGCCATGCTGAAATAGATACGGTGACAAAAACTGAACCTGGCATGATCGCTTATATCTCAGGTGTTATTATAGCACTGTTGGGGTAATTATGAGTAATATTCAGATTATTCATTATGTTTATATAGATGTATACAATGTCTAATTATTTTTCTTTTATACTACATGTATATAATGTGTAATTATTTTCTTCTATATTAGATGTTGGTTTGGTTGCTGCTTGATTCCCTGTTGTATAGATGAATGTATGGATGTTCATCATACTTGTCCAAACTGTAAAGCTTATTTGGGTCGTCATAGAAGATAAATGGATTGCATTTGAATATTGAAATGTTTATGATACCATCAATTATATACTAAACTCGAATTTAACTTCATACATTTTAGGGGATACCTCTATATGAAAGAGAAAGAAAGATGTAGCTCCAATTAGATATCAGTTCATTCAGTTCAGTTAAATCTAGTTAAATCTAGTTATCTAGAAATCAGTTAAATCTTTATACTGAAGAATGCATCTTTTTGATTCAAGTAATTTTATAGTTCTGTATAATTTTTTAATATATATATGTAGGGTATAAAATATTTCATTTTAATTCAGTACGATACTATCTTATGAAAAGCATTTTTGAAAATAATATTTCAGACAAAAATTGTGTAAAGAGAAAAGAGGTAAATAATGACAAAATCTATCTTTGAAAAAGTGATTTTTCAAAGTTATATTGAAGGTCATCGCCATTTTTAAAAAATGGAATTGTATGTTTTTTTTACATAGCATTCTTCTAATTATTCTATATATAAAAGTATTAAAGTAGAGTTATTAAAAAATCTACTATTTTTTTACGAAATATTTTTGAAAATATTCGTAAAAAATTAATTTTTGTGAAAATAGATTTTATTTGTTGTCTTTCAGACCGTACAACTTTTATTCAGAAATTTTTTTCGACGTCAAACTTAGGAGATAAACTGTTATTTCCATTAAACTAGGACATTCTGTATATACCTACACATATGTAATTTTATTGCGTACAATTTATGTGTATGTTATTTTTTGTACGGTTTTTAAAAATATTTTTCATGTTTTTACATGAAGCTAGAGAAAATATGGCGTTTTTAATAGCAAAAAGCATGTTTCAAAATATTTATATATAACTTGTGAGAAGAAAAGAAGTGAGATAGACTTGTACTTCCATATTAATAGACAGAAGATTTATGCTTCCCATATTTATTTCCATAACATAATGTACTATAGACTGTCTATAGCATTGATTTTTAAAGATTTATTATATTATTAATCACAATTTATGTCAGTTTTTGGAACAAATGTTATGTTTATTTAAAACAATGTTAAGATTGACCATGAAATTGATAGGCAGCAATATGTGCAGCTCATATCTTTATTCATTGAGGCGTCCAACTCTATAAAATAATTAATGATATCATACATATTAATAAATTTTCTTTATAAAGAATTGGGTCATGGTCAAGTGAAGATTACTCGCAATATTTGTAATTCATTGAGGAGAAATGATTGATTTTACATTAACACCTTGATTTAAAAAATCTTAATTGATAAATCAGTCTTGTATATTCATATCATGAAAGTACAGATTATTAAGAGAAGATTTATGTATTGGTAGCTTATATCACAGAGAATAATGGCAGCTGAAATCATGTTTCGAATTTGGAAATTCAGAAATTTCATACTTGTTTAAAAAAAAATTATACACGCACACACACACACACACATACACACACACACACACACACACACACACACATATGAAATATTTAACTTTTACATGTTATTAGCTTTTATATATAAAGCAATTGCAAGCATTACTTTGATCGAATATCTTATTGCGCACGAATAATGAATTTGTTTGTCGTTTGATAAAATGAATTCGATATTTAATTAATCAAATTCGATACATGTATAAACGCAAATAAAAATAATCAATAATATGAGCTAGTTACGATTAAAAAGATAAAATGCATACATTTCTCGACTATTAAGTCTTCCTCACCATAAGAAATGATTACACAGGAAAAGCATAAAATAGTTTAAAATATAAATAAAAAAATTTTTTAAATGACAACATATAATATGATGACATAATAATTAAAAAAACATTATAATAATTGATAAATTAGAAATAAACACGAGAAATACAATGTCTATAAAAGATGATTAAGAAGAAGTCCAAAATAATAGCAGCATTACATAAAATAATTACGTACAAGATCGGAATCCGATCTACAGATAGATCTTGCTTATTTTTATTATTGTGTGCCTTAAATTAAATAAAACTTCCTGTGGCCTTATTACAAGATAATTTCTATTTGATAACGCAATTGTAAGATTTTTTTCAAAATGCGAATAAATTAATATTAATTTACATATATATTTGATGTATCGCTTTATATATTTTATTTTTGATATAGCATGTAATATTTGCGATATTAAATGAAAAAAAAATTGTACACTTATAAATTGTTTAATATGTGCAATAAAATTATTTTACTCTAGAATTCTAGAATATTCATTTTATTTTAACCTATTGTAATAATTTCATTCGAAATCGTGCAAATATATATATATATATATATATATATATATATATACATATTTGTTTCAAACGAAAATTAAAATTAACAAAGAAATATTTATTGTGCTGTGTTTCTTCATAAATTCAAAATAGTAGATCCAATATGGTGGATCAATTTTTTAATGATTATTTCACTAAATGTATGTTAAACCAATGTTAATGTAATATTAATGTAAATATTTTTATGTTATGTAGATTGTGCAAAATATGCTGTAATGAATGTCATTTCTAATTTTTTTTTTTAATTTGACTTGAAATTCGTAGTATTGGGTCAAATCAACAACTCAAAAAGCAACTAATAAAAATATACAATCTTGCATAACTACTGAAGAAATGTTAAAGATATTTGATGAATTTATCCCCTATATTAAATTGTACTTTTTTATTCACTTTTTCTCTTGAATTATTGTTTAAGAATTATGTTTATTTTATTTTTTAAATTATTGTTTATAAACAAACGTCTCTCATTAAAAGACGTCGAAAAAAGTTTAGGTGGAACAATTAATGTCCTTTGTATATATTAATAATTGCTATATTAATATAAAAAATATATATTAATATAAAAAAAATTTATGTTAAGTTTAAAAGAAAAGAAATATTTAATAAATGCTTACTTTAAAAATGCAAGTTATTATATTTTCACGAGCCGCTCAAACTGGTCGTGTAAGAAATAAAGAGGATCACGTGATCAAAATTGACGCTTGATATTCGAGAATTTTGATCACATGATTTTTCTTCCTGAACGATCGGTTTGAGCATCTCATGATAATGTATATATACTATGTACCTATATCATCGATTAACTTAACCCCAGAATTTGGTGAAAGAAGCCTTAAAATTGGAATTGGAATATTTGGAATTTGTATATCGCAAGATTAATCCACGTTGAGTAAAGGATGGCTGACGAATACCCAGATTTAGATATGGACGAAGAGTTCGACCTTATTCATAAGGCAGACTATGAAACTTTGAGGGAACTAGAAGGTAAATATGATTGAATATTTTTGAACTAGAATTAAAACGAAGAAAAACAAGTTGAGAAATAAATTGATACTTGAAATCTCATTTAAATATTTTCCTTATATTTTACTATTTATTGCATTTTGTCAAACAAATAATAATTAACTTATTTACTTGAAGGTGGATTATTTGAGAAAAGACAATTACCGCAATCTGATCCCGGTCCTAGTAATAATGAAATATCTTGGACAGTTAATAATAATATTAATAATAATAAACATCAAGCAAATGTTGAAATTTCTGCATCTGATAATGATGATAAAGTCAATAACATAACTAACAATGATAAAAACCATTTATTGTCGCAATTTGATCCTGGCCCTAGTACTAGTGGAATATCTTGGACAGTTAATGATAATGAACATCAATCAAATGTTGAAATTCCTCTATCTCTTAATGCTGATAAAGTTAACAACGTAACTAGCAATAATAAAAAACGTGGTTATGAAAAATATTGTGATAATACACCTAGCAGTAGTAAAAAACGTAGCTGCGATAAATTGCTTAGTGACATCTCTAATTTGTTAGACATGGATATCTCAGGTAATTAATTGATAACTAATTAGTAACAGAAATGATTTTATTTTTGAGATAATTATCATAGAATCTTTGTTTCTAGTTGATATCTATGATGATATTATAGAAGAGCCAAAAGAAAAGAAGCTTCGATGGAATCAACCTAAAGAAGTTATTAAGAAAATCTTAGGTGCTAGACAATTGCTGCATGAAAATGAAAATAAATCAATGAAAACAAATTACAATAAGTGAGTAATTAGTAATTTGAAATGATTTACGTATATAGAAATTATAATATTTTATAGAAATTATAATATATTGCATCCATATTGTTTCTGTATTTAATACAGCAAGAATAACTCTATTTCTTTACGAGTTCCATCATGGAATTTTGTGGCTGTCACAAGATCGTATGATTATCAGCGTTTATATATTAGAATCAGAAACCAACAGAATGATATCAAACAGTCCACAAGTCCAATTGCTAATTTGTCTTCAGTACCCTATAAACAATTGAAAATGCAGGCTAAAGAAATTGTATGTCTGTTTCTCAATTTTCTTTCTATTACATTTTTGTTATAATACTAATGTGATGTCATTTTATAGATGGCAAGAAAACAGGAGTTATCTAAGCAACCGTCATCTCTATGTGATACAACAAACATGATTAACGATGAATTGTGGGTCGATAAATATCGACCTCGATCATACATAGAGTTATTATCAGATGAAACCGTTAATAGACAATTATTACATTGGTTGAAACTTTGGGATAAAGTAGTATTTAAACGAAATGTTATAAAGCCAAAAAAAAAATTGCCTACTTTTGGAAAAAAGGATAACGTTGATGATAAAAAAGACATTGAAGAAGTGGATAGTAAAGGATATCCAATAAAGAAGATAATCTTACTTAGTGGTCCACCTGGATTGGGAAAAACGACTTTAGCACATATAACAGCCAAACATGCTGGTTATAATGTTGTAGAAATCAATGCAAGTGATGAAAGAACTCCTGATAAGTTTAGGTAATATACACTCATATATGACATTAGTAATACAAAATTAATAATATGAAAATTGTATTATATACTTTTATTTAGACAGATTCTCCTTGCATCAACAGAAATGAAAGCTGTAATGGGGGCTGATCCCCGACCGAATTGTTTAATTTTTGATGAAATTGATGGTGCACCGGCTGCATCTATTGAACTTTTATTAAAATTTACTCAAGGCAAATTAATAGCGAAAAAGAAAAAGAAAAAAGAACAATTAGAAAATATGTCTGATGGTTGTACACGTCCTATAATATGTATTTGTAATGAACCGTATGCTCCATCGTTAAGGTAATTTTAATTAAAATCGTCAAATAATATAATAAAAATATTAACATATAATATCTGAGTTAAAAAATAATCTAATTTTTATATTTATAGAGCATTAAGAACCGTTGCTGTAATAATTCCGATACAAGAAGTAAGTCCTTTAAGATTAGCAGAACGTCTAATGAATTTAGCGAGAAAGGAAAAATTAAATGTAGACTTTAACGATCTTGTAAAAATAGCGGAAAGATCCGGTTGTGATGTTCGAGCTTGCATAGGAGCGTTACAATATATGGGTAGCTCTAATTTGAAAGATAATTTATCTCTAGGTCTAAAAGATACTCGTAAGAATTTATTTGATTCATGGAGAAGTATATTAATGATTCCTATGAACAAAGAGGGAATGCTTAATATTTCCGAAAGAATACAGAATATTTTGAGGAATGTCCAAAATGGTAATTTTATAATTATTTATGTACTTTAATGCAATCCTTTACAATTTTTCTGTATTACGAATTTTAACATTATATATATATATATATATATAATAATATTTATATATATATATAAATGTTTTTAAATATTTATTTATTTATTTATTTAGGCGAAACGGATAAGTTGATACAAGGAATATTTCATAATTATCCTGAAATCTGTGATAGGAAACTTAATAATGTATCTATGTCTCTGGAATGGTTTCAATTTAATGATTTAATAATATCGCTCGTTTTACACAAGCAGATTTGGTCACTTATGCCCTACACAAATTATGGATTTATTGCATGGCACTTGTATCTTGCACGAACACAGAAAATGAAATTATCATATCCCATCGTTACTAACGAAGTAAGTATTTTACATACATATACAGACGTTAATGTTAAAAAATATGTTCCAAAATAAATTTTTATGAAAGTTGTATAATTTTTTTTCTATAATAAAGTTCCTCTGTACTTATTTTGTCCAATTTTGACATGAAATATACAATAAATCTTGTAAACTATTTATTTTTTGGCAACTTAATACCTTAATACTTTTATTTACAAAATAATGAAATAAATTAATTAAAAAAAAGAGAAAACAATAAAACTTACTTTTTCAAAAAATTATGCAATTTGCAATGTGTAACTATATTTTTTTTAAACAACTATGTTTTTTTACAACTGATTCATTCTGTGCGTAAAAGAATGAAGGTACAATTACAAAAAATGATTAAGTGATGAAATGATCATCTAAATTCATACGTTGAAGTAATAAGAATCATTGTATATATAATATACATATGTATTTTTATATAAATTTATATAAATTTTATATAAATATTGTCATCCATTTTTAGTACAATAGATATTATACAATAATTCTTTGACAAATTTTTAAAATGTTTCATTATCCTTGTCATTTTTTAGATAATTCAAAAATCGGCGAAGAACACAGGTATTTTAACAGCAATACGAAGAGTATGCGGATATGATGTTTTTACTCTAACTACAGATATCGCTGGTTTTTTGCCGGACATTCTAACACCTAAATTGCGAACAGTTCCTTCCCATTTATATTCGTCAAAAGAGAAATCTGATCTCGCCAGAATAATAAATGTAATGCTTGAATTTGGTTTATCGTTCGTGCAAGAAAAAAATTTTCAAAGAGGATACATCTATAATTTGGACCCGTATGTTATAATAATAGTTATTCATTAATAATGATGTTCGACATCTTAGAATGGAACATTTTTTTTTTTTTAGTAATATTTTGGAAATTGGTGTTTTTCTTAATTGCAATGCGCATCGAAGTCTTGCATATGCAGTACAACAGATAATCACACAAGAGTTGGAGGTCGAACGTTTAAAGCGTGCGAGTATCTTAACAGGACTTGATGAAGTTAACATGGCAAAACTAGGAAATCCAAAAATTGTAGAAAATTCAGTTCAGAATATATCTTCCAATGTTGTAAATAATACGAAACAGTTCACAAAGGATGCAACATCATTAAAAGAAATAGTAAGTTTTATGTGTTTTTCTTTTTATTGTCAATCTCTTTATATTTAACAATTTTTCAGGTATACAAAGACTTTTTTGGAAATATCATTACGAGTGGAAATAAAAATGGTCAAAAACAGAATAAAATAATGAATCGTATATCCCCGAAATCACAAGAAAAATATTCTCTGATGAAAAATATTTTAACAAAACATGGAGTATGGTACAAATATAAAGAAGGTTGCAACAACGCCGTTCGTCGAAATGTATCCATGAAGAAATTTTTATAAATAGATTGACTTGAGTACAAACTGCGAGTACGTCTTTATTCTTATGCTTCCAAGAATGTATAGTATTCTTTTTTTTCTTTTTTTCATGTATACATAATATATTTAAAGAATTTTTCACAAAAACTAAACAAGTCCAGAAAATTACATTTTGAAGAAACAACTTCTCATTTTCATTGTATGAATGATATTAAATAATTGTAGAAATAAATTTTTCTCTAGATATATAGTAAGTATAATACAAAATGTTAAACTTTGATTAATATTTGGAGGACATTTTTAAAAAAATTAAAAACCTCTGGACTTGTTTAGTTCTTACGGAAATTTTATATTTATTACCTGTTTATCCTATGATATTATTTTAATTTATTTAAAAAAAAGCAGCAATAAAGCAAAATTAAATATTTAACGATTTTTTAATTATGATATTGCTTACTTTTGCGTCATATTTATGATATGCCGCTACAATTTTATAATTAATAAAAAAATTAGAGAAACAGTTCTGCTATATTAATATACAAAAAGGAAATAGAAAAAAGTTATAAATTAAAAATTATTTATCTCAATGCTTCAACTGTGAGTTAGCGACTATTTACTTTTTGCTCCTAGATTTATAATCCTATTTACGTATATAAAGAAAAGGAAGGAAAATCAAATTTAGCATTAACTTTGCAGTTGAATTGCTTCTAAATTTAAAAAAAAAACGAAGAAAACTGTATCAGCCAAATTATTTCACCATAAAGGGGAATGATAAAACTTAAGATCCAAGTGGCCGTGTTGATTAGTGCCAGTAGCCACTTCCTGACTGCACGACGGTGACGGTTTCACATTTTTTTCCGTTTTTTCAGCTTCCAACAGAACAGGGACGAACGACTTGGTTTGATTATCCGGCACAACAGGCGTCGGAACGGTGTTCATCTCGAGACTACGTTGCTTCTGCTCCTCTTCAGAGTAGAGGCTCAAGGAACGCGGCCGCTCCAGTTTCAACGGTGGAGGCGGTGATACATTGCCATTGTTGCTATTGCTGAAAAATTAACTTGCCTATCAAGTCATGACAGGTGACAGGCAAGCAAGCAATGTGCAATCGACAGCAATATACACTCACGTCACATAGTTTTTTCTGTCTTATCAGTCTCAAGTATGCGTAATCGGTCACGAGCGTATTCTCACCGAGGATCTCTTATATACAATATATACAAACTTCATTTCACACATACAATTGTATGCGCAGTTAACAATTAATATAAAACATGCTTCGCTCATGCTGATGAATGTAAAACATTTAAAAAAACCACACAATTTTTTATGCAAACATAAATTATAATATTGAAATATAATACCATGTAAGAATATTATAAAACATTGTTTACATTGAAAAAAATTAATTGCGTGAACAGAACAGCGCGACGAAATAGAATTTTTATTTTTCTTATTCGAATAAATATCAAGTTTTACAATCATATAATTAATGTAAAAAAGTACACAGTTGACAATCATTACGATTATTTTTGCATCGATAGAATTTATTTTTTCACGATACGTAAATCGATTATTTATTTTGATATTTATAATATATAAATATTAAATAAATAAATATTAAAAAGTTGCGATTGCAAGTTTTATTTCTTAAAATACTTTTATACATTTAGGATTGCATCTTGAAACACTGATGTTCTAGATCATAAATAAGATATTCAATAAGGTTAAAAAAAAATTCTTTTACGTGTACAAAAGTTGAAAGATATTCAAATCCTAATTTTACATCTTTTTAATTAAAAGGAATGTAAATATGATTGTGTGCAAATTAGCAAATAAAACTTTATTAACTCATATACATATAATTACTAATAGTTACAGACATACAAACTTATAAACTACAATTTAATTTTAATACATACAGCGCATCAAATAAATATATATAATGTACATATTCTTATGCTCATAAATTATAGCTCATAAATTAAGCTGGAATATGCGTGCGTGCGTGCGTGCGTGTAAACAAACATTTTTGACGGGATGTTGGTGTCTTCTGTTTTACTGATAGAAATAATTTTTGTACTAATTTTTCATAGGATGAAAGATCATATTACTGACATATACATTAAGTATGTAATTATACTTAATTTTGTGTGTATATATATATATATATATATATACAACTGATCTATTATGATCTATTATGATCTTCTTAAAATTTTTTTTTCATTTCTTACAAACCTTGTAAATAAAATGAAAAAATTTAAGTAACATTCTTTATTTTTTCAATAATACATTATATATATATATATATATATATATATATATATATGTATAATAATCAAACTCAATTGTATTTATAATTAATATTGGTAACTTCTATGTATATCTATAAAAGGCGCAATACAATGAGATCTTTTCGTATTCTAGTGGAACGATTTTCTAAATAGAGTTCCTAATAGGGCTCTATAAAAGTATAAATAAGATATATTTTGACAATACAATTTCGTTCAATTTTATACAAAAATTAATTCAGAGATCTATATGATATTCATATAAAACATTTCTTAATGCAAATTTTGATATCTCTAATAATGAGCTTAAATAAAGCGAAACTGAAAATTTAATGTTACACTGAAATAAAAAGTTCCTAACTAAAACGAAGTTTTATGTGATAATCAGATTTTTAAAATTTTGATTCGCCATATTGAATCCACTATTTGGATTCTAAATTCTGAGGCAAGGAAATCGATTATATCTTAGAATAAAGTTGAAAATTACAAAAATAAGTAAAATCACTAGAATATTAATTATTTACAATTTATTATTATTATTATTTCATTTCATTGGTCAATATCTAATGAATTTGCTCACTTTTGTAATTTTTATTTCATTTCAAGACACAATCGACCTCCAAAATTAGATTTATCGATCTCAAGAATCCTTTAAAACCGTTTTGCAGTATACAATCAGATATTTTTTTTAAATTTGCCATATTAAATCCATTATTTTGAATTTTTTAATCTTAGATCAGAATCGATTTAGCGATCCCAAAAATCTTTAAAGAGTAAAATTTTCTATAAGTTATGCGTTGTTAGAAAACGGTTCTCAAAAGATTAATATCCAGAGCTCTAGATTGCATACGATTTCAATGCTCACCCGCTTCATTCTATCTATAATCATTCCGTTATTCACTGCGAGTACTGAAAATCTATAGTAACATAAATTGTAAATTTTTAGTACTCGTGAATAAAGGAACACAATCTTTATCACTCATCACTTACAGTTACAGAAGAAAAATAGAGCGTAAGCGCTGAAATCGAATGCAATCTTAAATTCAATGGGTATTTCTTTTTCTAATAGATCACAGCTGAGATCGAGAAATTCGCAATTTATTTCTATTATGTTTATTATTCTAATTAATTTAGCAAAATTCAATAATTATTGATATATAACGATTGTTACAACCAATTATTTGAAGCATCTTGAATTATTTCAAATATTTTAGTTATATTGAGCACATATACTCTTAGTAAGATTTTTCAAGCTTTGATGATGATTGTTAAAAAAGAAAAAGTTTGTTTACAGTGCAACAATGCGTAAAAAAATAATAACATATACTTTCAGAAATTTTCTCTCACAGTTCTGCTAATTTAAAATGCGTTACATTTGCTGAGTATTATTTTATTGTTCTTTACGATTAAAAATTTTATTTAGAGTTTTTTAAAAATTAAATTTTCAAAATGCATAACTATGAGAGAAAGTCTTTCAAAATATCACAACCAAAAGATATTGCACATAATCTCTTTCATGTGTAATATTATTATACATAATAGCCTTCAATTAAATATTAAAGAAAATTATAAGACAAGCAGGCTCAGATTGTATAACTTCAATAACCATTCCGTGAATTTTACTCACCCAGTATGCTCGGCTGATTGACCAAGCATCGCTGTGTTATGGATTATCTAAAAGAAAGCGTCAATATGTAATGATTAGTCATGCCCTACGCTTTGTGTGTTATAAAGTTAAGAGAAATGTGGAAAGCCTAAGAGAAATTGCATGATTAATGTTTTCAAGTATGCAATAATGTTAGATTTGAATGAAGAAGAAAATGTCTGTGTAAATATCGCAAATATGTTTCGTGATAAAAACTTTTTACGCTTGATTTCATTCAATAGCAATTAGAAATAAAAATATTTTCTGCGTAGAGCTATACATATTTTTAGTAATAATTAAAAATTTTAGATTATTTTTTTATATAATTAAAAAATAATGCCTCTCTTATATATTCTATATTTAGAGATAAAAGTTTAAGCTTTGCAAAAATTAAAATGCGATGATTTTAATTATATTGCAATTGTGCACACAATTTTTGCTCTCCATTTTCTCTATCTCTTTCTTTTCTTTTCTAATACATTACAATTTAATGTATATTATATAATTATTAGTATAATATCAGAACTGATAAATTAAAACATGACTTAAAAGTTTTTCTCGGCTACTTCTCTACGTCGTACTCACATTTGCCATGGAGCAGGGCGGCCGCGCCGCAGCGTATCTACCGAATGAACTGCGCGAAACGGATGCCACGTATGGTACTCCGTTGAGACTGAAAAGCAATATATCATTTTCTTCCATATAACTGTAAACATTTACGATTCGCATCTGTCGCCTCATAAATCGTAATTCGATTTGACGCACCTACCTAGCACCGTTCCTTCCATTACTGTCATTATTGCCCGATGTACCATCGTCCAAGTTCACTCTTGGAGGTAAACTGTATCTATTGCTCCTTACGTCTCGACTCTCTACAAACGGAAACAAAAGTTTTCTTGAACTCAATCCTTGAAATCTACTTGTAATTTTTACATATCCAACGTTTTTAAATTTTAAATTTTAAAAATTCTTTGAATAATTATACTTTCCCGCAAAAAAAAAAGGATCACTGTAAGAGTCAGAAAAAAAATTTACTGTTTCTAAATAAATTTACTTTGTTTCAGAGAAACATTTTATTAAAGTAATCCTTAGTAAATATTTGAGATATTCAAAAAAATCATTTATTTGCTAACATTAATGTGCCATACATTGCGTGCATTCAGAAAATTCATACCAAAGTATTAATTACGTACCGTCATCAAAGAATCCTTCAAAGACGACAAATTTATTGTTCTGTGGGATAATCTTCGAGAGTCCATAGTATTTGCGTAGAAAAGCTAAGAACTTCTCCGATGGTCGATCAATTGCCAATTTCACTGGCCTAATGTTTTCCTCCTATAAATCAAAATACTTTTTTATTGAAAGTAGAATAAAACCAAAGATATTAAAATAAAAATATAAATAAATGAATAGAAAAAGGATAAAATAGTCTCAAAATAAATATTCGCATTTTATAATTTAAAATAAATTATATGTCATAAAAGAATAAGATATTAATTAATTATCTACTTCTAAGCAAAAAGAAAGACAAATTAAACTTGATTTGATTATACACATCATTTTAATTGCTCATGTCATGAATATTCTATAAATGGTGCATTATCATGCATTATCATGGAAAATATTTCAAATAAAATTTATATGGTCTGAAGGAACAAATAATTATAAAATCAATGTTCAAAAAAATTGATTTTTTTACAGTTACATAAAGGTTATAGCCATTTTTTAAAATAATGTATATTTCTCTTAATTTATTATTAGCATAATTACGTAGCAATAGTATTTTGCTAGACCTTAAAATGTTCAAGTTTCGATTAATTGATACTGTATGTATGTATACACGACCATGAAAGAATGTAGTAGCATAAATGTAATTAACTTTCATAAGTCAGGCTATTGCGTCGCCGGATGCGATTCATGTTTGATGCGAAAAATCAAGTTTCTAATATTAATTATTTTACGTAAAAGAAGCATGATAGTAGGAAAAAATACCTATCAGTACCACTATACCACTATAAATACAAACCGACGAACCGTGCCGAAACAAACGGGCTGGATGAGTTCAGTCACCTTGCGAGTTACTTTCGAGCGTAACACCCGCTTTCTTCCTTATATGCGATATAATATAATGACCTTTCGTCACGCATTTATTTTTAAGATCAATCACGTTTTCACAATATCTCGATTTTCTCGCGAGAAAATCGCGGCGACCACGAAAGAGTTCGTACATTATAAAATTGCAATCACGCGAGAAATACGAAAGTTCTAAACAACCGTTTACAGCGAACTTATGAGTGAACGTTTCATAAAGGTTTAGTATCGAAGTTGATAAAAACATCGCGTTTCTAATTAGCACATTTTCTTATTTGTGCAATAAAATTATCTTTAATATGTATGCAATGAAATTATCGTTTTTAATACGTATAAGACATTGCGCTATATAATCGCAAGAAATTTTAGCAATAGGTATATTATTAAATACTTTGACGGAGAAATCAGAAGAATAGAATCAGTTTCTATTATGGTCAAAAGAAATATTATCTGTCGCATGTATCTCACACATTGATGCTATGTAACATTGGATACGCAAATAATTATGACGTCGTACTTTCGAATGAGTCATAATATAAGAGGTAAGTGAAGAGATATAAACACAAATACTGTAGATACGAGTTTAGTCGAGTTTGAAATTTTATTCCGTGCAGTTGTCAATCAATTCACGTTATTTGTAGTGACATCCTAATAAATGTTATAAGCACGGTTGAGTATAATGATACATACACTCACTTTGTGACTGTGCGCGTTTCATCTTAATTTTCATTATAGTAACTAATTATTTCGACTTACAAGTAAAAACAATGAAATTATTAATTTGATTTTAAATCTTGTTTAGATATCATAAAATATTAATATACATATATAGGTACTACATACAAAATTAATATTTCAATAAACGCCCTTGTAAAATCTTGATGATTTTTTTTAAAGTTCTTCATGCAATAAAGATATAAAATTTTCTTACTTAAATTTTTTTATTCAATTTAGATTAAAAAAATAAAAAATATTTAAAAAATATAAATTATTCCTGAGAAAAAATATTTTATATATAATTATATAAAAATATATATAATTTTATATAATTATATGTAAATGGACATATTTTATATATAATTATATATAATTATACATAATTATATCTATTTATATATAATTTTATATAATTATATATAAAATATTTTTTTCCAGGTTTTCATAAATTCTTAACAATGGAGACAAAAGTTGGTCTTACATAACAACCGAAAAATATATCATTTATAGTAAGTTATTAAATTTATATCTACTTATTATACGAATCTTATGTATAATGAAATATGGTATTCTAGACAAGTTGAGCACAAAAATAAAGAATGTTCGTCTTCTTTCGTTACAGTTCTCTGCACTTGTCCTCACATGACACCGATTTCAGGGTTTTGAGTCTTCGAGCGGAACGAAAAACAGTTTGCAGAATTCTTCATTTTTCTCATCTTTATATTATACATGTATATACTATATATACTATACTTTTTTTTACTTTAAAAATTATTTCTTGTTATAAACTTTGTTTTAAAAACAATTATTTATATTAATTTTTGCAAATTACTGCTGTTATTAATTCGCTTATTAATTCGTGTAAATGCATTTGTCATGCATTTTTTTTAAATAATATAAATTTCCAAATTATATTACTTAAATCTATATTTTTTGCTACAAAACTTAATAAAAAATATTTTGCAATACATTTACTACATTTAATACACACACACAAATGTTATATTTATTTTTTATCAATTTCTATTTAAATGTATTGAAATCTTTAACAAACGTAGTAAAATCGTAATATTAATTATTTATAAAAGTTTAAAATAATTTTACTACGTTTGTAAAAGATTGCAATTATATTATCGTTATTATTATTAATATTAATTAATACCATTTATTAACCAAATAAATGTTACCGATCTGTTACATAAATATTATTCATTTTTCTCTATATAGCTACGATTGTAACGGTTAAACTTCTGTTTCGCACAATCTTAACGATTTAAGTATCTACCGTGCAGGAAGTAATTATGCCTTCTACTGGCGCATCAAAGATTTGTCTTCGAGCGGGGAAGTTCGAGTATTGTATAGCGGAAACTCTTTCTTCACGTGAGAACAATTCATTTCTCATAGTTTCATTAACATACAATTATCGAAAGAGAATACTATATACAATTAAATCGGCTACCTTCGATAAACATCTTAGAAACGATAATAATAACAATATTTTATTGTATAATTTTGCGTAATAAAACAATTAATTACAACATGACAATATAAAGGTAAGAAATAAATAATAATCTCTTACAATAATTAAATTTTGAATTACTTTTTCTGCATTTAGTTATTCATTAACACTTATTTTCGTGAAATATCATTCAGACTTGTATCAGAGGAATTTTTTGTTCTCTAGATAATCTTAAGGACAAAATTACAAATGTATATTTTACTAATTTTAATTTCTTTTTATTAATCTATTTTATTTTATTAGTTGCGAGTATTGTAATACTTATTGATCAGAGTTAATTAATTATATGTTATTTTAAATCTGTCCATAGATGATTCTTTATCGAAGGTAACCTTAATTCTTTATCGAAGGTAAGATTAAATATAATTTAAGATTTGAAAATGAGCGCTGAACTTACAGATAACATGTGCTGATAGAGAATATTGCCCAAACCCATACGTTGTCGCGACTCGTGCACGTAGAAATCCAAAATACATCTCGCCTGCAGCTGATAATGCTCACCCATTTCATCAAACAGGAACAAATTTTTCGATCCCGTTTTCAGTAATCCCACCACACTACCGAGTCCACTGCAAAATCAAGAGATTTTATTATGCGAATGAATTACAGTTTCCTACGAAACGACTTTGAAAAATACTATGTCACGTCGCATCGTTACAATATCGTAATAATTGCCAAGTAATGCGTAATATCTGTGTATGGTCTGATGCATATCTTATATACTCCAGCAGGAGTCGACAAAATGCTGAAATTGGGCACGTTCGCCCACGAATGCTCGCGAGTGCCCGGCTGTGTGTATATTGCATATTAACAACTCAGGAGCGTATTCTATTTTTATATCTTGGAATAAAATTTTGCATTTCATATACTACAAAAATAGTGTACATATAAACAGTATAATCTCAAGTTTGGAATATTTTCAAAAACTTTTAGAATCAATCTCTAAAGAATAAACTCTCACTCTTAAAGAATGAAAATTGAGCCATTCTTTTTCAAAACTGGCACAAGTTTTACTTTTAAGAATAAGATTCCACGCCAAAGAATTTAGAGAGTAACGATAGTGTAAATATAAAAGATTCTTAATACTTTTAGATCTACAGGAATAATCTTAGATAAGATAAACAAATGTTAAATTGAGAAAACTTCCATACAATTGCAAAATAATATTCTGTTCATAAACGCGCAATATACAAAACTGTACATAAACAAATTATATTAGTATAACGATATTAGCAATCGTCTCATCAATCATGTCTATTTTTCTATTTTCACTTTATTTGTATCTTAGCCGACCTAGCTATTTGTCCATTTGCGAGCAGTATCTACTTGCCAATATTTTCAGCTAAAAAATGTCCATTTTAATATTATTTTAGCATCATTCCATATCTCTTTAAAATTCGCGGATTTAAGCTATTTCAATTTATCGAAAGTAGCTACAAGAAGTGTCAATAATAAAAACCATTATATTTTGTATGATTTTGAATATTAATCGTCAGAAATCTTTTTAAAATTTGAGAAGACTTTTTTTTAAGAATTTATTAGTTAGATCAATTATGTATTGTCGAAATATAGAAATTTGAATACAATGTTGTCTGTATAACACAAACAATAGTGCAAATCTCAAGAGTAAATAATTATTTATTAACAAATATTATATTTTAAGTAAATCTAAATGAAGAAGAAAACTTACTTGTTCCCTTCATTATCTACTAGCAAATAAACCATGTGATCTGTGTCTCGGAGTTTAAGGGCGCTAGTAATTGGCTTGTTGAGTCCTTGAGCTCTTGCTGATGCCTCACCCATATCGTCCAGTATTCTGCTCAATAATCTTTGACATTCGCTAAAAAAAAAATGATACTTATCAGATATATCTATGTTTATATTTGCAAATAAATCGAATACATTTGCATACAATTTTAATTTGCAATTAATAGATTTAGCTAGATATGTTGATACAAGGCGCTTTATATAATTTGTACATAAATTTTTTAATATTTTATATTTATCTCTATTTTTATAATATGATTAATTAAGAAAATGTAATCCAATACAGTTAGAAAAAAATTTCTGAAAGCATCCTAAACATAATTACGGAAAAGGTAATATAAGAATTGAAAATATGTGAAGAATTTCTGATTTAAAAAATTTTAATGTAAAATATCAAATTGTTGCAGATATCTCTTAAATTAGATGTAAATTAGAAGTAACATCTCGATCAAGCATTCCTATTTTTCAACGCTACAATTACAATCGAATATAATGATACATAGCGATTACACATTGAAATAGTACGAAACAATCACGTTCTTTTTTTTATCTTCATATTTTATGCTACTAACATCAATTTCATAAAACTATGCTAATTAATTCTCCGATGTTCTTGTGTCAAGGACAAAACATTTTTAAAAACTAGCGGAAAATAGCTATAGCATGAATAAAGGAAAAGAAAGAGATGAGAGGAGAAAAGGGGAAAGAGAAAGAGAGAGAGAAGGAGAGAAAGAGAGTATAGAAAAAAGTAGAAAGTTTATTAGAAGAATTATTAGAAGAAAATATTAATGCAGATAAATTTTTATGTCGATTAATTCTTTTTGCATTAGATAGCAATTAATAAAAAAACTTTATTTTTATACATAATCATTTTCAATTAATACTAACAATATATAAAGCTGGAGCAATCATCTGAATAATAATCTGAATAATAATAAAGTATATTATTTATTAAATAGAAAGATATTGATTTGTTACGACCTAAGATGAAAAAGCTTCTTATGCTTTCTGTAATAATTAATATTAAATATTGTAGCGCAGCATGCAATATTTAATTTCATATTCGATTAGATTACACAAAATTATACGTTAGAAAAATATATAGATGCAATTATTTGCGCCATTGTAATAAGAAAGATTCCTCGTGTAACACATTATTCAGTTACAGCGATGACCTGATTCATGTTTTGGACGCGCGCCAATCCATTTTGGCGATAAAGATCAGGTTAATTTATTCTATCGATATTATATCTTCTCTTATGGTCATTATATGCTATTGGCGTGAATATGATGGATTGTACGATGAAAAAACATGAATAATCATCGAATGTGGAAAGTTGCATTGCGAAATCTACAGCTCTTAAAGACATGAAATTTCACGGAAATATCTTACATAAGACGCTTGCTTAACTTTGACAATAGATTATTTAATTTTACAGTACTACATTTTTTAGCTTTTAACAAATTTTATAGAAGATAATCGAAAATGCTTCCTTGTATCTTATATCACTTAGAAGAAATATTACTGTAGAATTTTAGTTATTGAAAAAAAATATTTTTCTTCACAACAAGTATTTGACAGATTCTTACAAAAAGTGCATATTTACGTTTGTAGCTCAACTTGTGTAATTAACAAAATTATGCAATCTCAAGATTATTTTCGGTACAAACATATAAATAAAAAGGAAATATGAAAAAATAAATTTTCGAGCTTCTGTTATATGATATTGCGATATTGCTAAAATGTAACGTTACTGCAATATTACAACATAAATTACAATGTTACTGCAATATTGTTACAATGATCTACAAGTACTGTATGATGGGTTAATATCGGAATAATAATTTTGCAGCACGTGTCATTGCATCAACTGCTTCTGTCCTCAAGGAGGACAGGTATTTAACCGGAGAACAGGTAACCTAGGTTTTCTGTATACCTACAATAAATAACGAAGGACAAATCTTTCACGGTGAGAAACCACGATACTTCTCTTTTCGTCATAGACTTCCGCAAGCGTCGCGAGTCACTGCCCAAGAATTCGATAGAAGCTATTGCAAGTGAACCGAGTTCCTTGAACCGAGAATCTACGGTCATACAAAATCGTCTGTCCGAATTTACTGTTCGAAAAAACTCATTTACTTCACAATTCGCTAACTTTCTTATGGCAGAAAGCTCGGAGAAAGAAGAATATCCCACCGTTTGTCATAACGAATATGGATTGAATAAATGGAATGCGGAATCTTATCTAGACTTTATCGTGGAAATTGCTTATATAACATCGTAACCTAAATCTTAATTATATAGGAATGATATATAAAATTACATTACTCTCTGCAGCTTCTAAGTATTCCGCATTGACTCAATTAGCTATAACGCAATAGCAGATTTGAACACGTTAGTGTTCATTCAATTCAGTAGTGTTCATTCCTTCAGCAATTAGATAATGTGATGTAGTCTCGTTATTGATGTCTTATCATTTATCGAAAAAATAACATTAGAAACATTAGAAAAGCGAATTGATGGAATATCTTGTTTAAAGTGATTATGTTTAAATCATATTTAATTGTTTAATATATTGTTATTATTTACGATAAGAAAAAATATCGAGCATGAAATAAATAAGTCTTCTCAAATGTTGCAGTTCATATTCGCTCAAAATAAATTATGGATCTGGAATTCATAACAAGATTTATAATTGTGCATGCATGTATACCAGACAGCACACAATATTTATAAAATATTCACAAAATATGTATAAATATTTATAAGATTTATTTTAAATATTTTGTAAATATTTTTATGATCTTAAATTACACAGATCATAAACATTTATTATAAATATTATGAAATATTTATTGTAAATGTTATAATAAGTGCTACGAAAATACTTAATGAGACATCATAATCCAAATAAAAAATACTTATTAAAAATATTTATTTATAATATATTTATCATAAATATTACATAAAATGTTTAGTCTATATTTTAATAATATTTCGAATAAAGCTTTATATAAAATATGTATGAAATATGTATATAACATTTCAAAAAATGAATATTAATAAATATTTATCATAAATATTCTATGCTGTCTGAATATGAGTGTGCGCGCGCATGTGTGCACATCACATATATACATACATATCGCTTGTTTAAAAATGACATAAGTCAAACATGTAATGTAATTTATGAGTTATTACCATGAATGAGTTAAGTAACTTAACTTATTCGTAAAAAAAAATCGACAAAATCGATGCAATTAAAAAAAGATTTTTAAAAAAAGGTAAACTTATCAAGAGAATGATTTTTAAAGGTTGTAAAATAAAATAATGAAAATGATAATTGATATTAAGAATATTTCTTTGCTGATATTATTTTATTAGTCGATAACTTTCTGTCATTTAAAAAATACTTTTTTCATTTTCTGGAAAAGCTTAACTTTTTAATTATGTCGCTTTTGAAGCCTACCTGGAGCAATATATATATATATATATATATATATATATATATATATATATATATATATATATATATATATATATATATATATATATATATATATATATATAT
>Ga0157363_1000269_pt1:35000-40505 | contig 40505 bp, 22 predicted proteins | sample AttsexASBM1_FD_111477 | JGI IMG/M metagenome (GOLD analysis project Ga0157363, IMG submission 111477) | Fungus gardens microbial communities from leaf cutter ant in Ribeirão Preto, State of São Paulo, Brazil - Atta sexdens ASBM1 | ecosystem: Host-associated > Fungi > Mycelium >... | reverse complement strand
TTAGCAAAACATTTCAATATGGAATTTTATAGATAAATCATTTTTTTTCGAGATCTGATAAAAATGGTTTGTGTCGCTCATTTTTTCAAGAAATTAACGAGAAAATGTAAATTTAATTTTTTTTTCAATGTGACCCATTTTTTGAAAAAATTAAAAAAAATGTTTTGTAGAAAATTGAACAGTGATTCACGTGCAATTTTTTTAAGGTAGTAACTTTTTTTAAGGTAGTAATCATGGAAAAAAATGATTAAAAATTGTTATTTTCATTTTCTTAGAATCAAAATTTGCACCAAAAAAAAATAAAAAAGATATCCTTATTGATATCTAGGTATAATTACTTTTTCAGAATTTGATTTGATTTTTTACCAAGTTAAAAAATCGGAAAATTGTAAAAAACTAGTTTTTTCGTTCTAATGGTTACATCTCCATATAAAAATATAAATGATGATATGTAAACGTCTTTTTATGTAAATCTCAAAAAAAGGACAACTCGTGAGGATATTTTCACATATTTCCTTTTTTCTTCATTTCATAAAATTGTTATTTTAGTTGTTGAGGTTTTTATTAATCTTAACGAAGTGACATAATCAATTTTATCACATTCGGGTACTTGTTTTGATACGCAAGAAGAAGAACGGGGGTATGTGGGGCATGAGGGTTCTGTATAGAAAGAGAAAGTAAAAAAAAAACAAAAATTAACTTAATTTTGATCAGTTTAATTATCGCATTGATTAACCGAGCGATAGTTAACAATAATTATATATGTGTATACATTTTAATAGATATGTATCTATATACAAGTATCTGTATACAAAATATTCCGAAATAAGATTGTCCAGATTTCTACAGAGATGCTGCTAATCTTTCTGAGAGTTTGGGCGATCTTATTTCACTGCACGCTTGCATTTGGCGGGCGAAGCTGTAAGCTGGGCGAATTTGGCTATTTTCATATCTTAATATCTTGTTAATCACCGTTGCGAAAATTACAAAATGGTAAAAGATTTTTCGACACAGTTCGCTCTATCTACAAGAGCGCTTTGCCAAAAATTACAAAACAACCTGTATATATGTTTTATTTTAATTGCCTCAGGTAAATATCTCTAAAAATATGGAAGATACGAAAAAATATTTCAGACAAAAGTTGTTTCGAGAGGGACATTAATTTGATTTTGAATAATTATTTGAAGATTATATAAAGGTAACTTTTAATTTCTTAAATGGAGGAATTCCCTATTTTTCATTACATTTTCTTATAGCTTATCTCTTTCCAAAATACTATAACGAAATTTTTTCATGAAGTACTTTTCGAATTAAGAAGCTTGAAAGTTATATACAGAATATGTACCAGCATTAGTATTACGCAAGGTATCTGACCGATGGCTGAAATCTCTTGAATGTTGTTCAGGATCATATCCTGGATAATTTGTCAGGCCATTGGAGATTATATCTCTTATTTTCATTTTTACATAAAAATTAATTTTTAGTGCAGAAATGAAAATAAGAGATATAACCTCCAATAGCTTCGATCTTGATAAATGTTATCCACGACATGATCCTAAACAATATTCAAAAGATTTCAACTGTCAGTCTGATACCTTGCGTAATGCCAGCACATACTGTAACTTTCAAGCCTCATAATTCGAAAAATATTTCATGAAAAAATATTCATTATAGTGTTTTGGAAAGCTCTTGAAGTAAGCTAATGTAAGAAAATGTAATGAAAAACAGGGGGTTTCATTTAAGAATTAAAAGTGATCTTTATGTGATCTTCAAACAAATATTCAAGGTCAAATTAATAGTATTGTCTTACATTCCTTTCGAAATACAATACCATACAATTTTTATCAATATTTTTTCGTATTTTCCATATTTTTCTAGATACTTGCATGGGACAATAAAAATAAAACGCGCGCGCGCGCACACAGTGCCCGTAAAATCACTCCCAGTATTTCGGGAAGTGATTCGAGGACTCAAAAAGAAAAAAAAATCTATATAAAGATATGTGCGGAAATAAGTCGTTTCGAAGTTATAGCTACTTTTATGTTTAAAAAATAATTTATTTTTCATTTCCGTAAGCATAATAATCATATCGTTATTTCATAGTGTTTTAATACAAATATAAACAGATATTTAAATCGAGTTTAATAATAAATTCGAAATGATCACTTTCAGGTCCGAATTCATTCACAAATGCAGACCCTTATTCTTCTGTCTCAAAAGAACTCTTTGGTTAATATTTGAATCCCTTCTTATTTCTTCGAATCCATGAATTATTCTTTGTTGCACTTCAGCAATATTATTAAGCGCATTTCTATAAACTGTTGACTTTACGTGATCCCATAGATAAAAATCAAATGGATTTATGTCTGGTAATCTTAGTAGTCATCAGACCTCCATGCCCTATTCATCTCTGCCAATAATTTCGATGATCTCTGTGACTACACGGCTAAAACGTGACAATCGTTGACGACTACAGAGCGATTCAATGTATCTGGAATGCATCTCAGAGCTATAGTTATGAAATTTATGAATAGGTTTTATAATTTATAATTACGTTATGTCTTTATATTTTATAGTTAATTCCGTTCGAATTTTATTGTTTTAACATTGAAAATGATCGGAATCGAAATGTATATGCTATTAAACTATTTGTTTTTAAATAACATCAAGACCTTGCTTGGCTCATGTAATCCTATTTTCATTAATTTCATAAATTATTTAAGCCTTTTCTTATATTATATTATTTTTTTATTGAAATGAATTAAAATAAAAATGAGCTATTCATCATCTTGAATGTATTCATGGATGTATTCATTTGGATGTATTCATGGATTCAGATGGATTTGAAAAATTAGAAGTACGAATACGGAAATGTCGAAATGAATTCGTTTCTATCTATTTCAATTTATTCTCGTTTGGCACTGGATGGCAAAATTGCAAATGAGGACCATAATTTTCTGCAACAGAAAAGTTTTGAATTCGTTGCACGTGATATGGATACATTGAGTTTCTTGCTAAAATGTATATCGTTGATTTTGACTTCTATTTCATCCGAAATTGTTCTAACATTAGTAGGATTCCGCTCAAATTGTTCGGGTATTTCTTCCGTTACAATTCTACTCTAGGTCTTCCTTCACTTGTTCTCTTTTTTTTAATGTACTACATTCTATCAAGGTTCTGTTCACATTTTGGAAAGATTGATTCTCTTCCCGGTACATATCGATTTGGAAACACTTGGAGTTACATTCTTCTTGTCTCGATAGCATTACTTTGAGTAAGTCCACACGATACATATCAGCTAATTCATTAAAACTCGAACGATCCACTGTTTTACAGAAAGATTAGATACAATCTCGAAATACTTAGGGTAAGTAAGGTGTTGCTAGATACCTAATGATGAAACTTGTTGAAAACTGTTTTGAATGAATGAATGAAAAATTTTTAAAATAAACTCAGACTACAGACTACAGATTCATAAATCTGGAAATAAACTTGCTTTCTATAGCTACTTGCTGCTTCCGAGTTATTACAATTGACATTTGATTAACCAAACTCAGTTTGTAAATTATCGAAATTAAATATTGTTCTATTTGGTTCGAAATATTCATAACATTGTGATTTACCTTATTTATACTAGAGTAGAACAATAACCTTCAATTCAGTTGTCCGTTATTTGAAGTGTTAGAATAAGTGTTATGATAAAAGAGAGGTAAGCCATTCTCTCCAAAACTTAATTTTATATCCATTAAAAAGAAAAAGCTATTCTTTCATTTTCTGTATTGTTTTTTATGGATTTGTAGATAACCGAATTGGTAAAACGTTCGCAGAATGAGCGAATCCAGATTCGAATCTCACCTCGATAAGGTGATATCTTTCGCAATTAGTTATTTATAGCTTTTTGAATCTTCGTTGTGACACTAGGTCTAAACGTCCCAGATTTTAACTTTGAAGAAAGATATTTCTAAATATCTTTCTAAATAAATATAACTTGAAATTATTATAAATTATCAACATTTGGAGAGCAATATATAAATTATTTAAAATAAATACTTTTCAAATCTTATATTTTGTAGATGAATATTTTGAAAATGGTGTATTGTAAAACAAAAATTTATGTAGAAACTTATACATTATTTTCATTTGATCTCTCTGTGGGTTTGTGACGATTGTTCACTTTTTCCGAGATATTCTGTATGTATTATATACTGTTGGGTGTTTGATGATGATTATTGATATAATATTCATGCAGGTAGAGTAGACTAAACTGTAGTAAAAAAATCTTATATTATCCGATTTTTACAATAATGAGATAATAATAAAAATCTATGAAAGTGTGTCTGCGCGAAGACAACCCATCTTTATACTTTATATTTTCGTTGTAAGAAGTGGAAAGATGTTTGGAGGTGTACTTATAGACAATTTTTACAAATATGTTTTTAAGTTAATTTTTCGACCAGAAAGTACATATTTGGAAATTTATGAATTAAATATGTGATAGTGATAGATAACTATACATATACAGTCTTGGCCAAAAATATTAGGCATTTATATTTTTTTCATCTGGAATTCTTTTATTTGCATTGTTACTTATTGATTATACATAAGTTATACATAAGTTTGAAGGGTTCTTGAAACAAAGAAACTAATTTATGGCAAATACTATAAATCAATTTTTTGAATTAAAATAGTATAAACGTTAAATAGTAGTTAATAAAATAAAAATATTAAGCAAAGTCTAATATTTTTGACCGAGGTTATATACATAAATACATGTGCATATTTAATATTAATAGTGTTTCTGTTTAAATAAGCATATGATCTAGCAGTTAACAAAAGAGGCATAATTATATTATTTGTAGCATTTTATTTATAATATAATATTTAATACTCAATAGATTCAGTTACATATGTAGAGGAGATGGAAAAAATACAAATTATAATTTAATCTTTCATAAAGCAGTTATTAAACTAATGCATTTAATATATTTAACACATCTTTCAAACTTAACATATTTTAATGTAATTTTTTTTCTATGTATCAATTTTACCAGATTTTGATGAAGTATATGTCGTAGATTATTTCAGGAAAATAGCTTTTAACTAGCTAAATGCTATCTCCCTGGTCAAATGGGCTTTTGCACGTTTCCAATGCTATTTTCCTAGGCAAATAGCATTTGCCTTTCCTTTTTTAGGAAAATGGGATTGATCAATTATTCAGAAGACACAGGAGCGCACGACTTCTGTAATTGTACTGTTGTACATGGTTTCAACTTTCTACGTGAAATGATTTTTACCCCATTTCCCTGCTTAGGAGCGCACGACTTTTGTAATTGTACTCATGATGAATACAAGAGGTACCATTGCATATAATGGCGATAGCAATATTGGAAACAATTATTTTCCAAATCAAATTTTAGTCTCTATGCATTTTCCTGTGTATAATAGCGCTGGCATATTGCAATAGCCAATCAAATTTTGGCCTCAAATTCACTCTTCATGTGATTG
>Ga0157363_1000269_pt1:0-30000 | contig 40505 bp, 22 predicted proteins | sample AttsexASBM1_FD_111477 | JGI IMG/M metagenome (GOLD analysis project Ga0157363, IMG submission 111477) | Fungus gardens microbial communities from leaf cutter ant in Ribeirão Preto, State of São Paulo, Brazil - Atta sexdens ASBM1 | ecosystem: Host-associated > Fungi > Mycelium >... | reverse complement strand
CTTAAGTTCTATTTTAACATTATAATCGGAAGCACCAGACGAACTTCCATATAGTCCAAAACCTATCACAAATATTCTCTTATCAACACTAAACTGAATTGAATCGCAACGACCTCTATATCGCCATTGATTTGATCTATATGCACAGGATTGAAATCTATGGCAAACCTGCAAATAACAATTTTTTTAATTATCTAAAATTGTACCTAGTGTCATATTTACTGCTAAATTATTGATAGACTATGTATTAGCTATTTGGTACTATAATTATTCGGAACAATAAGTATAGATACTGCAGATATTTGAAACTTCTTCATAAAGTTTTGTCTTTTCAATAATAAAATGACATAAATTGTCATTATATGATATATAATGACAATTTATTAATGTCATTTTATTATTGACAATTGTCAATTGTCAACTGTACAATACAGTTTTAAAATTCTCATATAATTTGTAGTTTTTACTTACCTGAGTTTTCAGTCCTTGACGTGGCTTGGTAGCAAAACAAAGTTGTGGTTTGTTACTGGCCGTAAAGTACAAAAATAAGTCAATTGTTTCTTGATGTGTTAGGATTCCTGTCTGTGCTGCACTGTTTGCGAACTCTTCAAGATTCATAGCAGGAAGTCTAATTAAATATAAGGCAGATCCTAAAAATGGAAAATATGTACACACATATACACACGCGCGCGCTTGCGTATAAACATATATATATATATAAAGAGTGGCTTAATATTTATTTTAAAAAGAAAAACATTTGCAATTATCTTACCTAATAATTGCCTTTGATTGGCGGGAATAGGCTCAAGATCTTGTCGTATGCATTCCGCAGAAGCCCATCGTAATGCAGCATCCCATATATGAATTTCTTTGCAATTTAATGTTTCTCGAGATAAAACAGACTCGAGTGTATGAATATCAATATCCACAAAACCATCAGATCTTAGTGCCATTTCTGCCTGTCAATAGATTTTACTTAATGTTGAAGTTCAATTTCACATATCATTGTTTCTTAATAATTTTTTTATAATTAATTAATTATTTAATTATTTAATAATAGTTTTATTGTTCCGATGATTATAGTGATGATTCAAAATCTATTTTTTTTTCTTTTTTTTTTTTTAAGATATAATTTATGAATTGTTTGTAATGAAACTTATATTTATTTGTTAAGTAATGTTCTACATATTAAAATTCTATACACGCGCACGCACTAACTTAATTTCATAAAAAAAAATTATCAAAATTATTACAACTCCAGAAAGTTAAAAAAAAATCGTTAAAATCATTATATTTAAAATTTTTTAATCATTATATTTAAAGGAAGCAATTCTTTAAAGAACTATAAAACGAAAATGATAAAAATGATATTTCGTGAATATAATATAATGTATTCTTTTGTCAATATTATTTAATTAATCAAATTTTTATAAACCTGAAAGATAGTTTTTCTCTTTTCTGAGAAACTTAATTTTTCTGGTTGTATTACGGTTTTGAAATAAGATAGCAAAGTACATAACAGAGTACCTGAGACCACCACTTTAAATAGAAAGGAAGTGATTTTGATAAAAAATGTTTCAAATAAAATATAATTTGAGATAATAGTAATGATAAAATCAATGTTCGAATAAATCAATTTTTTAAAATCATATGGAGATCATCGTCATTTTTTTAAATGAAATTATACGATTTTTTTTGTGTAACATAATTTGTCTAACTATTCTGCATATACAAATACTAAGATAGAGACATTGAAAAATGAAAAGTTTATGAAATATTGATTCTTTATTCTAACACATTTTGCGATATGAAATATAAAATACCTCATAATTCATTTTTTGATAACTGTACCTTAATATCTTTATAGTATAACAAGATGAATCAATTAATATGTGAAGACCATATATAATTGTAAAAAAATATATGCAATTTACAATATGCAATTACATTTTTTTTAAAACCAATTGTATGTTTTCATCAATTAATTCATTTTTTACGCATAATTACCAAAAAATGAATAATTTATGTCACATTTTTTCATGAATATGCCAGAATAAGGTATAAAATATTTTGTATAAAATAAACTATTGATTTTTCGATATTTCTATCTTAATATGCATTTCTATCTTAATATGCAGAGTATCCCATTTTAAATAATGCATTAAGATTTCTCGAAAATTATGATAGATAAAAATGTTTCAAACAAAAGTTGCATGATTCGAAGAGGGACATAAGAAAATATTATTAATTTGACTTTGGATAGAATCGCCAAGATTAGGTCAACGTCACATCGATTTTTTTTAATAGAACATCCTATTTTTGATAGCAGACTTTAATAGCTGATGTCAAGAGCTTTTTAAAATACTGTAATAAAGTTATTTTTCATTACGTACTTTTCGAGTTACAAGACTTGAAAGTTATAGTACCGCCGGCATTAGCATTACGCAAAGTGTTTGACCGATGGCTAAACCTCTTGAATGTTATTCAGGATCATGTCCTGGACAACATTTGTTAAGACCAAAGCTACTAGAGATTATTCCTCTTATTTTCATTTTTGCACTAAAAATTTATTTTTACGTTAAAATGAAAGTAAAAAGTACAACTTCGAATAGCTTTAATCGACGTCACTCAAAGTCAAATCAATGATACCTTCTTATATCCCCCTCTATACAACTTTTGTTTGAAATATTTTTCCGTATCTACTATTAGTTTTTGAGAAATCATATAATGTATTATATAAAATGGGACATCCTGTATTTTATATGCAGAATAATTAGAGATGTGTAAACGTACGCAAGTATACAGATCTGTTTCTTTACCATAATTTTTATATAATATTGAAGTAATTTGCTAACTTTCTCTCTTGATTACTATCGATAGAAAATAAAAGTATCTGTTAAAATAGTAGAAGAATAACGTTTAGGCCTTGTGTATTCATGCGCGCACGTCACAAGATTACGTAATAGAATTTGTACTAAACACGTTTCTTTTATTATTTTTTCCAACTATTTCTTATTGCCATCATAATGTAAAAAGATGAGGTGTATCAATATTACATTTGCGCAATAGTCCATGATCTCAATCAATAAGAATTGGATCCAAATGATCCAAAAACAATATGGCTGCCATGATATGAACATAATGTATGTACATACTAACAAAAAGATATCCCAATTATGACGACAAAATGCATATAATTTTCAGTGAAATATGTACATACATTAGAGCATTTATTTGAATTGGAATAATCAGAATTGAAAAGTTAAACTGAACAATAATTGATCAAAAGCTGTCAAGTATTTATAAAGTGATCAAGTGATTGTGTTAAGATTCGGTGTATAGCTGGAATTGATAAATTACGCGATGATCATTACTGATATATTTTAAGCAATTATAATATATTTTACATTAATTTTTATAATCTTCAGAATTCACTGCACTTCGATATTTCCGAAATTAATGTATTTTTTTCACAATATTTCAAATTTAATTTCCGAATAAAAATGTCCAATATTTCAAATTTAATTTCCGAATAAAAATATCCAGTATTGTAATAGATAAATAAATCGAGCAAGAATTTAGCTCTCTAAGCACAGATTATTTCTTTCACATAAATTAATTAAATATTGATAAAATTTAGACGTTTCAACTTCGATTTTTTTATATTTCTTCGAATATTTTTTATAGTAAAATCTTTTAAAAAAGCGATGATATCGCATCGCTGTTAAATTATTGTGTGTTATAACAGACTTGAATTTTATATAGTCTATACTCTCGACTTTATTATAAAATCACAAAGTAATGCAATGTGAATTATTACGATTGTAATAATACTTTGTAATTAGAAATATCTGTACTACATTGAAAATTATATAATAATAATAATAGATAATCTAATTATGCATTGTCCATTGATTCATGTTTTATCCATTAGCATTAAGAAATAGCAGCACAAGAAATTGCTCGTAATATTTTGTACTAGCACTTGTGTTATTATTTTTAAATAATTAAAATCAAAAAAATAATTCTCTCATTACAAAGGCATTTTTGCACATTTCTATTATTCCAAGTATTTTTACATTATTTTTGCGCATTTGTATTATTCTAAGTATTTTTATATTATTTTTTCAAACATTTTAGGTACATATATGATTATATAATATGTGATTATTTCGTATTCAAATTGTGCGGATGTATTTGGATCCAAATTTTATTGGCTCCACTCATCGTGCCGCTATTATTATGTATAATGATATACCTTACCTTTTTACATCATTTCACACATTGTCATGGCAGTTTATGACTTCCCCGTTTTTTACTATTCGAATTATAGAGTACCGATTTTATTCCAGTTCTTAAATTGTATATCTACCCGAGTAGTTTCTAATAAATTACATTTTATAATTTCAAACCTGAGTCCCAACAGTATCATATTTATATTCTCATTTAATTCATTCATGTTAATATTTATAATAGAGCTTATAATAAATACCATTAATAAATACTAATGATATTAATACAAAAATTATGAATAAATATCAATATATTAGATTGAAATATTTTTATGAAGATAACTAATACAATTGATGAAATAATTATAAAAATTAATTACGTAGCAATAAAAAATTATTAAAGTATATAAATATTTGATATCTTAGAATTATAAAATATTTTCATATTTTATATGTTTATATATATTATATTTTATTATCATATATGTTATTATTATACATATATGCTATGTGAAAGGAATTGCAAAATTCATCATAAAATATAACATTTCCATTATTAAAAAATGACCAATTTTATTGAAATTTTTCGTTTTATTTAATTAATACACTTAATACAAAGATCTGTATGAAATTATTCTTGACAAAAAAATACTAATAAATAACAGTTAAAAAATTTGCAATTTTTGAAACAAAAATTAATATTGGTATGCTACAATTATAAATATATGTATGAACTCATTTGATATTTATATTAAAACATTATAAATCTTTAAAGAAAAGTAAAATTTTAGAACTATTGTCAGTAACCAGTTGTGGAGATGATATAATGTGCAATATTTTAAATACTTGCGGTATATTTATAAAAATATTACTTTTTAAAGAAATTTTGTCGACTTTTATTTGAAAAAAGCGTAGGAATGTATTAGGGGAGACTGGGTTAAAAGTAACGGGTAAGCTGTAACACTTACATAAAAAAACGTTATAAACAAAATATAAAAGTGTAAGGAAGAGATAAAAGTTTATAATATATTTATTACAAACTTCTATCTCTTCTTTACATTTGCATATTTTATTTATAACGTTTTTTTTATATAAATGTTACAACTCTTACCCGTGTTACTTTTGATCCCAATCTTCCCTACACATATTTTGTAACAAATTGAAAAAATTATTAAAATTACAGATTTTTCTATATCGTATTTGAAAGTAATACAAAAGAAAGTTTGGCAGCGATTTAGAAATGGATGAAATATTATTTCAATAAGAAGCAAACATATTTTTAAAAATAATTATATATATATGATAAAATGAGAAAAATGTCATTTAAACTTTATAATTGTATTCTTAAATATGAATATTGACTTTATTATACTGTTTCATATGTATATATCATGTTCATTTTTATACAGAAAATATAAGTTTCCAATTCCAGTCACTTTTTTTGCAGAGCCTATATACTTGATATCTTTAAAACATGCAAAAATTGTTTCATTAGTCGTGCACTTTCTACAAAATATTCTTTAATTAAACATAAATATTTTTTTAATAATTAAATATTCACTATTAATTATTTATTTAAATATTCACTAAAAATCCCCTATTTAGAGGAGTATTTACGGCAAATAACATTTTAATACAAATTGGGTTGTAAAAGATATAAAACAAATAATATTATTCTATAAGTATGCAATCATGCAGTTAAGAGATTCAATATAATTGTATATGTAAAATTATATAATATTTTTTATTCAACTGATTATTTCATTAATATTGCTGTATTAGAGATATCGTTATGATCGATTTTACCGCGCTCGAATTCATCTATTAAATTATCCTGATACATGATATTTTGTGTGACTTCAATCTGATCTAACTTATTATCCGGAAAATAAGGTTCACTTCGTGTTCGAAAAAGCGAAAGAGACAAATTATCGTCTGCGAGAATGTTTGTACAGCAATCGTTTTCCGAGAGACTCAAACAATGTGGTATCGATCTGCTTTTGAAACCTTCGCAATTGTCATCATTCAATCTGCCACTGCTTTTACAAGTACGTCGATATCGCAAATTGTCAAATTTATTGTCATAAACGCAAGAATGTAAACTTGAAATATGATTGACTGAGTCACTAAAAAGACTTGAGTCATCTTCGAGTGTTCTGTCCAAGTTCTTGTCACTCAAAGTAATGGTTCTTAGCGTCCGTTGCATTTGACTTACTTGTGCATCAATCACCTCCCAGCAACGTTGCATGAGATTAGGTTCTTCAAATAGGCGAGATTGACTCAAAAGCAAACATGCGTTTTTTGCTGTAAGACTCGTCTCTAAATAATTGACACACGCCCGTGCCAGGTGTGGAACTATATATTTTTTCGCGACGTACAATGTCGCTAGAACTGTATCTGCTTCTAGCTGCACTTCGTCACAATACATGTATCTAAAAAAAAAAGAACAAATATTATGATCATATAACTTAAGAACTATATCTTAAGAAAGACTGAATAATGAATATCGTATTATATAATCATGAATCATCATGATAAATATCATATAATTTTCTTCTAATAATAAAAATTGTTTATTTGGATTTATTTTAATCGACACTAAAATATTTCAAAATTCTTAAGTTTGAGATAAAAATGTTTCAGATAAAAGTTGTTTGATTATTAGGAGTAAAAAAGACTGTGATCTTAATTGGTCTTTAAAAAAATTTCTTCAAAGTTAAATCAAGGATATCTAATATTTTTTAAATTGAAACTCCTATTTTTTATTCATGTTATTGATTCAAAACCTTTTCAAAACACTAAGAAAATATTTTTCATACAAGTATTTTATATAAGACTTGAAAGTTAACAAAGGTTAACGTTTAGTTAACTTATTATTTTAAAGGGATCCTATAATCGTCTGTTTTACCTATTAAATGCAATAATTTTTGTGTCACAATTTTTTCTTTCCTCTTTTATAGATTTGAAAATCTTTTTCCAGATTTAAAATATATATACGTATTAATACGATTTGTGGAATTTACATCAAAGACAAAAAAATTTTTGAAATTGAGATTTTTACCATTTCTTAGTTCAGTTGCGTTTAGAGCTATCAAGATAGAAAGTTCGGTCGAAAACGAAGATTAATTTTGTTATTTTTCAACTTTAACTTTTTAGGTTAAAGTTTTTTTTACCTCTTTAATATCAATATTATTTTTTTGTAAAATCTTAAACATTACAAAAAATTAGTTTGGAAAAAACTCAATGATTGTGTAATGAGTGCGAATGTTCGTAATGCCCAAAGATGAACGTGAGTTGAGTCTGTATTTAGATCAATATTATTGCATATTATCCTTGTTACATCTGATGAGTAATAAAAAATTTTCAAAGAAGCGAGGCAGCAAAGCCAACATAAAGAAAAGTACAAGACAAGTACTTTTATTTTAAAAATTAATTTTATTTTTTTTGTATACTATAAATATCAAAATATGAAAATATCTATGTAAAAATACTAAAAATCAGTTTTCTCTACAGAAGATAACTTTGTTATTTTATTTAATTTACAAAATATTAAATTTTTCTGATCATGTATATTGTAATTGTTTTTTATTATTTAAAATAATTTGATTTAAAAAAGTGTAAGATATTTTCAAAGATATCAAAAGGTTTGTGGGTTATCACAGTGTTTTTATCCATTACTAATGCCAATGTTTCATGAACCCTGCCGTTAGAGGTGTATGAATTATTTTGAATTATTTCAAATCGAATCTGAGAAATTCGAAACCGAATAAGTTCAAAATTTCGAATCATCGATGATTTCGAATCACTTATTTTATGTGCTCATTTATGCGATTCTCTCCCTCCCCCTTCCCCCTCCCTCTCTCCCTTACTTCCCTCCCTCCCCCATCTCTCCCTCTCTCCTTCCCTCTTTCCTTCCTTCCTTCCTTCCCTCTTTCCTTATAGGAAGGAAAGAAGGAAGTTTTCTGTGATCAATCTTGTATTGGCACATATATCTTCGTGCATGCGCGCTTATTGACTTACATTGTAAAGAAAATACTATTCATTTTGTTTAATAAAATTGAAATAAATTTAAGAGTAACAATTAGCTTTAAATTAAATTTCAATATATTAAAAGAAACGTTTTTGTATATTACGTATAACTATTCATTTTGATGATAACAAAAACTTTTTTACTTTTTCGTTAAAAAATTGTATTGGCAAAATTGTATTTGGCAAATAATCAAAATTTACGATAATCAAATTTTGATTAAAACAATAAATTTGGTTGGAATAATTTTGGGACGACACAATTTTTAAATGAAAAAGTAAGAAAGTTTTTATTAGTTACAAACAAAATGAATAGTTGAATGGTTATACGCATAAAACATTTCTTTCAATGCAAAATAAATACAATAGTTACTAGTTTCTTTAAAATAATACATTCTTAAACGCGGTTTTTTATTTATTTTCTTCTTATACGCATATGAAGATTTATGTTTCTAATTTATCAATAGACATCGGATTCTTATGCATTTTCATATTTTTTTAAAAAGCAGTATCAAAATAGAAATTTCTCTTATTAACCTTTACACTGCCGGCAATTTTTCATTAAAATAGTGATTCTTTTTTTTCAAAATTTTTTTATATAAGTAACATACATATGAAGCAAAATTTGAATATTTGTGCAGAGTCACAAAAGTGACTTTTCTGGCAAAGAACATACGATCAAATATAAAAAATTTTTGTTTTCTCAAAAATAGTGTATTTTAGACGTTTTTAATATCGCTGATTCCAATAGATTTATAAAATTTCGAGTTCTAAGCGCAATATTGAAAACATAAATGAATATAAACGTATAGACTCAGAACTTTCCTGTAGCATTACTTAGAGCTAACAACATGGACGTAAAAAATTTTTTGACTTTTTGCTCCTTTTTGACTTTTCTTTATTTAGTTTTTTAAATTTATTTTTTGTACTTTTTACTTTTTTGTTTTATAATTTTTTTATTTTTTTATATTTTAATTTTTTTGTATATTTTTCAATACTTATATATTTTTATATATTTTGGGCAACATGTATACAATTATGTTTAATATTAGTATTGAAAATACCAAAATTGATGGTATTTTCGATAATAATATTGTATTATTCAATTTGGCGAGATAAAGATTTCAGATTCAATAAGATCCGTTTTCAACATGTCATGTAGATTCAATTCGATTTGATTCGACCTTGTAAATGCTTGATTCACTTTTACTTGCCATTTACTTCATCACAGTGAGAAGTACACAATCTTCCGGATTATTGTATGAAAAAAAACGTGGTTTATAAAATATTTTAAAGATTGTGATTTTTTTCTTTGTTAGATAGACCGAACGAAAATTAAATAAACTATTAAAGAATTTCAGAGCACAAGAACCATATTAATAGAAACACTACAATATCGATAATTGCCAACTTAAGAGGAATTACAATTTTTAATTGGAATAATGTTAAGATACTAGATATGAAATGTTTTTAGACAAAAGACTTAATTTCGGAAACATTATAAAAGGTGTATCTAGTTAAAAAAAGTGCAGAAAATGATCCGTCTCGAATTATACATGATTAAACCTTTGTCTTTGTATGTCATTAAATATTCATAACTTTGAATTTCATAACGATAACACTATAATTCCTTTAAGAAGAATTTTAACGTAAGATTATTTGTACATTAATTTTATAATTTTTTGAATTTATGGTTCATGTCAAGATTTCTTTACTCTGGCTAGTGAGTTAGAGCGTGTCATTTTTATTGTTAATGTATAATATTAATGGAATATGTCATTTATGGAGATAAAGTTTAAACAAGTGACACACACTCACTTTGGCAATGATGTGTTCTGCTTTCTTCCAAACTGGAATTGAGAATATCTTAAAACTTATCAATTGAATTCATTGATAATAACCGGAGAGGTGTCGAAATTTGAAATAAATGATTTTTTTTAACATATATATATAGATAATTGCACAACATGAACCGTGTGTGACTTTCGTTTACCCATTTACTTTTGTATCATTTTTTAAAATATTATTTAGTTGAACACAGTTTACATTTTCTTCTCTCTTCTTCTTATAAACGTCTAGGAAATCGATAAAATGATAGCTCAGGATTGTTTCGTTTTTTACTATTGAAATGCTATTACACAACCCTTCCGATTTGATTCTTTTTTAATATTATAAAAAACTTTGGAATATATTATTCATTCTCGACTTTTGTCAATACTTCCAGAATTTCAGAAAGTGATCATCGAGCGGCGATGTGTGAGCTACCTGCAGTGTATGTAATGATGTGTCAATGACATATAAATCGTATGTGTATAAATCCTATTAAGTCGATAAAACAGATGGCTTTAGGATCTCCTTAAAGCAATGAAGAAAGGATGATTGATTAATTTTGATGCTGAATTCAAGCTTGAATTCAAACTCAGCTTGAATTTTTTATTCTATCTTATTTCAAATACATTTCTTATTATATCTCATCGTGACAGACAACGGGAGAGGAACTTGTGTTAATAAAGCATCTAAAAGGAACAAAAAGCTATTATGTTCACGCCATTCTTGGATAGTGTTAAAAGTAGAATTAGAATGGAAAATGTATTAAAAATTCAAGATTACCTCGAATCTGAACTTGAAGCATGTCAAAGTCATCATCTTCTATTTGTCTAATTTAATCCCTTTTTTGGAGTATAATATCAGGATAGATGGAATCTCATTCCAAAAAAGAGACTGAGATTCTTTCGAAATGAATCTTATTCCAAAAGAGTAAATCTCACTTTAAAAAGAGTGAAAATCTGCTACTTTTAAACGAGAATAGTTATATTTTCACTCTTTTTTCAAGACAGGCTAAATTTTCAGTCTCTTCAAATGAGATTTTACTCCACGAGATTTAAAGAGTAATATTTTGAAAAAGCTTTTGAAATTAATTACATGAATGAATTTTGACATGTAAAAAAGGCACATAAAAAATTTAATTGCCGTTTTTCTGTAATGGTTGGTTCTTTCTCGCTCGCACTTCGTGTTGCGAGACTGTCAGCATAAAATGTTTTGACAGCTCACAAAGGTTAGATTTTTGTAATTGATCTGTATACTTGTAAACTTATAAGTATATATACTTTCTGTGTAAATATACAGGGTATTCCCAAATTAAATGACTAAACTTTAAATATGAATTTAAGACCTCAAAACAAATAAAATTTCCTCTGTATATTCACAAACACTTCGTTCAAGAGATATTGACTTCTGATGTTATAGAACTGTAGAAATGAATAATGTCGAAATAAGGTCTCTTCTTTATTGCCCTACAATAATCAAAATTTAATTATTAAATATTTTGTTTAAAATGGCTCCTAGTCCGGAAACAAGCATTGCAATTATCGAGAAAATGATTGGTTGACTGATATTGTGTGTCTATAATTTCTTCGCATAATTGCACAATTATTCGTTTTAATGATTGAAAGTCATTAACAGGCACTACACTTTTGTACTTCAGAGTACCTCATACAAAAAATCTAGTGGTATTAAATCCGATGAACGCGAAGGCCATAAGTCCAGCACAATCGATCCATTTTCCGGCAAATGAATATTAAATCACTCGAGGATCTCTGCCATAGTAAAACAGATAGTCTAATTGAAATCAATTGAAACCAGAAGTTCATTTTCATATTCAAAGGAATTTTTTTCAAAAACTCATAAAATTATTATAAAAATGCGAAAAATCCATATTCAAGCGAACTGGCAGAAAATGGGGTTTAATTAAAATATTATCTAAAATATTCCTATTCACATATTACATTGAAAATTGTGTTAAAAATGTTCATGAATTGCTCGAGGATTTTCACATGACTAAATGACTATTTCTTTAATTGAGATTATTTTGCCTAGTAAATATGACCTCATTTGTCCACAAAATGTTTTGTGAAAATTGTAGATTATCTGTTTTACTTAAAAACCAATCGCTTTCCTGCATGGCATATTAGCCGATAATAAATACTCACATTGAAGATGGTATGGATAATGTCCATCGGCTGAAAATGTCTTCCATGTGACTGTAGATAAAATTCCTAACACAGATCTTCGGATACTTGTTGATGATCGAAATGCTGCAATATGATGGCTGTTCTTTCATTGTGCAGTAGTGCAAAAATTCTATCAGTCCGGAAAACATATTAAATAATTCAGTTTCCTTCAGTTATTAAAATATTAAAGAGAATACTGACTTATTCAGTAATCTTTTGTTTGGAAATCACGCAGTGTATTTACGGCGAGCAGCGTTAGCACTTCCGTTACAAAACCCATAAAAAAATTACCATATTGGTATATTCATTATTAGAATACATACGAGAGATGATTTATTCCACAAAAGCATTCAACTAACAGCTACGAACTACAAATTATAACTACGAGCTTTGCAAACGAAAATCTATTAATAAACTTCAAGTTTCAAAACAAAAACAAGAAATATTTTTTTCACACAATTACTCATTCATACAATTCTGTAATTTCAGAAGTCTCTTGAACGAAGCATTGCGAACATATTTCCAGAGGAAAATTTTATTTGTTTTGAGGTTTTAAATTTATATTTTAAATTTGGCCATTTAATTCGGGAACACCCTGTATAATATTAAAAGTTAAATATTGCGTACATCTTTACGATATGAAATAAAAAATGGGAATTCAATTTAAAATTTTAGATGATGACTTTGACTCCTGACCTTAAGAGCTTCTTCTTAAGGTTAATCAAAATTACCATCTTCTTTTCCCCTAACTGAATAACTTTTGTCTGAAACATTTTTGTTATTAAAGAGTATTTTGAGATATTTTCAGATAGTGGATTGATTAAAAAAATGATCCACTCTGTATCCTTATTTACTACTTTCTTACACATGTATACATCATATTTTATAATAACAAATAGCATAATGTGAGCCGGAGAAAACCATTTCAGTTCTTTAAAAGATTAAAGGAAAATCAAACAACTTTTTTGACATAATATCAGTAATTTTGAATAAGTGTTTTCAAATTATTTTAGGATTCTTGTGTTTTACCTCAATAACGCAAGAAAAGCTGCTGGTTCAACATCAGGCACTTCTATATCTCTTTTATTTTCAGGTAACCCTCCGTAGAACATAGCATAAAATACAGAACTGCCAGTAGCAAGAACATATTTATGTGCTGGTATTGTTTGTGTGTGACCTATAATATTAATATGCAATATAATATTTTGGGATAGTAATTAAGAAAAAGCATAAGATAATTTGAATAAGTACCTGGACTGCCAACAATAAATATAATATCGGCCATAAGATGATTATTAAACATAGCTGCGTTTCGTTCTCGAACTGTAGGTTTTGTTGCTTGCCAATTAGGATCTTGGGTGCAATCTCCGGGTGATGGTAAATTTAATTGAGTCACGGGTGATGATAAGGAAGACAAAGGTGATGCAGGTGCACTCAATGGTTGATTGACTGTAGTTCCTTCGCGTTGTAATACAATAGATGAAGAGAGTGGACTCACTGATGATGGTGAATCTGATGTATTACTTGGAGATTCCGCTAGAATTACAAAAAAACTTTTTATGTCAGATAAATCAAATATATTAAACATAAAAAAATATCAGGACTAAATTTTGAAGTCGCTTTCTATATCATTAGCTAAAAGACAGACAAATAGCTATGTGATGAACTCAACAAAGCAAAATAATCATAAGATTTGCAATAAATAATACAAGTAATTTGAATCTATATTCAAATTTTTAATTAACATGTAAATGTTAAATAATTGACGGAAATTGAAGTGAAGTTTGTTTAGATTTTTCTAAAAAATAAGCATAAATTTATATTTATATAAATATATGCAATAAGCAAATTTGCAATGTTTGCAAATTGGCAACAAATTCAATCAGAAATTGCTAACAAATTTTCATCAATAGTATTTGCATCAAGCTTGTGTTTTATTGACAGAGCTAATTTTTAATTGATTAAAAAATTGCTAATCTAACAGCAAAATAGCGCAAAAATTGTGCAGAATCTGCTAAATGTAGATGTCATTCTATTTCTGGTACCAGTCTACATTAAACTGTATAGCAACTATAGTCTACATGATTTTTATCATAAATCTGCTATCATATTTTCCTGGCAAACTTGACTATATTGTTACCAGCATTTTGTACAACAATATTATATAACAATGAGATTCTGTATCAAATCTATATCTTTCTGTCAACAATTTGTAATAAATATTTTGCAGATTCTCGATAGATTTAATAACTCGATTCATTCAGATCTTAGTGCTTAAATAATATTTTCGTTGAATTTATTCACTTTTGCAATATATCCATTTTGTAAACTGCGCGTCAAAATCATTTTTTCTCTTGAACATAATCATAAGCTGAATTAGAGTAATAATATTACAAATTAAATTGATAATTTTAACAATATTAAATGTTAATAAGCGTCTTAAATCAATAATTTAGTATGAGTATTATTAAAATTGTTTGTCAATTTAACTTATGATATTATACTATCCCAGTTCGGCTTGTGATTATATTTCAATATTGAAAATAACTTCGGCGCACAATTGGCAGAATATGTATACAAATTTATTCCGAAGATATGGTACACACATTAAGATCCAGCTCAAACCGATAAAGTTTTCGTTATTTAGCTGCATATACATATTTATGGTTTTAAGACACTTTGTTTAATTATTTAATTTATTTATCTTTGCAAACGCTATATATTATTTTATTATTAACGTATCTTATAACTTTTTGTGATTCATTGTACCAAATTTAAAAATTCACTAAAGAATTTAAATCATTTAAAATGTAATATTAAATTCAACAAAGATAATTTTGTGTGCCTGTGTATTAGAGACATAAGTTAGGTCAAATTAGATAGAATCTTTTAAATTTAATATTTTTTAAATTTAATATTTTTGTATATTTTTGGGATATTCTAAGTACACATTTGAAATACATCTCTTTTTCCACGAATTAAATAAAAACTAAAATTCAAAACAATATCTGTTATCTTCGATACTATACTAATCGATACTAATATTATACTCATATTATTTATCGTCAGTATTATTTAGAATGTTGTTCAGAAGAATGTTTATTTTAATTTTCTTGTTATAATAATTGAGTATGATATTACTTGATTTTTTCATTTAACTTTTTTCTTATTAAATTTTTTTACAGTTTTTCAGCACATTAACATCTTTCTAATATGATTGAGCATCACAAATTATTAAAAATGCTTGTCAATTTAATTTAATTTATGATATTATTACAATAGTTTAATTGCGTTTATAAGTCCGGAAAACCAATTCGGCGCGCAGTTCAAATAAGTATAAATATAGTATATACGCATGTGTATATATATAAAATTCATATTGAATTATTTAAGCATTAAAAATCCAATTTCAACTGTTATAGGCATTTCATTTTTAATTCTTATTAGTTCTCACATACGGCCTAAAAATAAGATTCTTATTGTTTTTCTTATTAATTCGCGTATTCTCGATTATACGAATGTCAGATAGCAGCACTTTTTCGAAACACCAGGAAAATGCACGCCAGTACGTAAAGTAGGTAGATGTATGTAAATGACTTCAGAAATCTGCCACAACACACACGCACGCGCATATGCACACATGCACACACTATATATATATGTGCGTGCGCGCGCGCGCGCGCGCGCGTGTGTGTGTGTGTACACACACACACACACACACACAGGGTGAGACATTTTAATCGCCTCACAAGTGAATATCTCAGAACAGGAATCGCTTAGTCACTACTAATCTTATATAGGTTAATTTTACAATCAAATATTTCGAAACAAACAAATATTTTGAAAAATGTAGAAGATATGTACATAAAACGTTCCAGATAAAAGTGAAACGATTTCGAGAGTGATGTGTTTTGGCCATATCGCTTTCTTTTTTAGATGGAGGCGCCAAAAAAATATGAAGGTTACTCAATCTTATTAATGAAACTATATGATTTTTTTACATAATATGATTCCTCTAATTATTCTGCACATAAAAGTATTAAAATAGAGATACCAAAAAAAATAAATTACGAGATATTTTATATAGATTTATTTTCAGAGATGTAATGCTTCCAATCTATATTGTTTATCTTTTGCTATTTATTATTTATTATTTATACGAGTACTTATTGTCTTTATAAGTATACATCTCTATACATCTTTGTGAGTACATATTCTGTTGTCCACTAATTCTTTCAATTTTTATTTTACATCCATCTACCAAGTTATGCCGTGTCTAATAATAAACTCTTAATTTAGTTTTATGTAAGTGAACTAAAGTTTGATTTTAACATTTTTTATATTAACTTTTATATTAATTTATTCATAATTGTATTACTCAGTAATGAACAATCTAATAGAACATGTACAAAAAACCTTATAGAAACAGTCCAATCTTGACAATCATGTAAGTTTATTTTATCATATTCTGTGTGGATAACTTTATGCTAGCAATTAAAAATATTTTTTAATTCCTTGGGATAGTTCGATTCAAAATAAAAAATTTCTTTTTTTTTAAACTTAGTAATTTGATGACCACCACAGTATTTTGTATTTTATACTTTAATAATTTATACTTGTATGCGCTATCATTATGTAATTCGTATTTAATATTTTAATTAATTTTCTTTATATTGGAGAGAACCTTGATTGTAGGTCGAAACGTATACGCTTTATTATTCATTTTGAATAAATTGTATAAAATACACATTAATAACCACAAATTGGCTCAAATTGGCATTTTTATTTTATATTTTATTCTAGCACACATTGACATAAAATATTAAATATCTCGTAAAATTTGCGATATATTAAATCTTTCATTATTTAGACAAAATTTTCTTATAATTTTTCTCTATTATTGTTTAATAATTAATCAGTAAATAATTTATCAGTTATCACATATTTGTGGAGTATTGGGAAAAGTGAAAATTTAAAATTGGTCATGAAAAAAATGAGCGAAGAATAAAAAAGTTTGAAATTTTGAGCGTTACTCAATTCTCTTAAAATGCTTTTCTACTAAATAATTGTTATAATTTTTTAAAATAATGTATCTAATATTTATAATCAAATACTAATTTTCTTAGTCAGTATGTAGTCTTTATGGGAGGAGAGGGGGGGGGGATATTCTTAGTCAGTATTATTGCAAACTATGGGATCGATTCTATAACTCTTAACGAAGTCGTTGATGTCATTGCACAACTTTTTTACTCTATATAATATCAATGACTGTCGTTAAAAGTTACAAAATCGGTCCCTGTATATACTATGCATCAGTCATTATGTTAAAAAAATGTAATTATTCTTTTTTTAATGTAAAAATTAGACGTTTCTCACAATGTTTATTTTTTGTTTTAATTTTCATATAGTTTAGTATGAAATTTAATTCACTTTAATTAAATTTTGTTATTTATTTATTTAATTTAAAATATATTTATTTAATTAAGATACATATGTTATTAAATATATTTTTTACTTCAAGCTGTAAAATTAAAATAATCAAAACAATTTTAATGACATAATTAAAATTTACATTTTATTCAGTATTTTTATTTAATTATAATTTTTTTTTCATTATAGTAGCATTCATTTTTTCAATATTTATTTCTTGTTGGTCTGAATTTGCATCCAAAATTTTATTATGCTGCTAAGAGTGTTAAGCTTCTAAATGTATATTGTTTTTAATAATATAGGATAGTTTTTTTACAATCTTTACTTCTAAATGTTAAAATTTATATATTTGATATTGGTCGTAGAAAATTTTCCACTGTCATCTGGAAAATCTGGAAAAGTCATGGAATTTTAAAAAATTCATTTTTGAGGCAACCCTTTATTAATAATGTAATGTTATATTTGAGAATACTTTTTGAATACTTTTTATTGACACTGTAATTTTGAAATTCGAGATTATAAGATATTTATCATCAATAAGATTTATTATAATGATAAAAACAATTTTTACTCTTATAAATCTTTAGCTTGATATAAATCGATTTTATGCACTTTATTTTTAAATGTTGCATATTCGTGCGAATTATTCTCCGAAGAAAGCAAAATAATTTTTAATGTATACGTAAACAAAAGAATAGTGGGAATCAGAATACCATGAGCCACAAAAATTTCAATTCTCAAATATGAAATGTTTTGTCCCATTTTTTAAATATAATTAAAAAATATAATTATGTATATTTAAAAATGCATTGAGTTATTTGATAAATATTTATTGATTTTGAGGAGAAAAAATAAAAATTATTATTTTTAAAGAAAGATCCAAGATGCCCATATCCATGGATCATACAAAAAGTAAGTTTATTCAAGAAATGACAATGATAAAAATTAAAAACGAAATTTCAACTTATAGTCTTAGCATAATCACTGAATATAATAAAACATAATAGAAAAAAAAGTCCATAAATAAATCTATACTGATCAGTGAACAGATATATACATGTATAGAATATAGAACTTATGGAGAATAAGATTAATTGCTTAGACTTATAAGCTGCCATTCTAGTGCATATATTAGTTTATATTGCCTTGTTTTCTGTGTGACCCATGATGCTCCGAATACTACTATGGAAAACAATGAAACGATATATATCCAAAACTTAAGTGATAGATGATTATTTGTAATGTAGCAAGAAAAGATGTATAGAAATTTGCATTTGACCCTAGAGATTTGCATCTTAAATATATGACCTTAAATATCTTTTACTACAAAGACAATATTAAAGCATTTCTAAATTATTTTAAAATTACTTTTGCACCACAAAAATCATTAATAGCACGTGCGTCCCAAAACAACGGAATTTAATCACTCTAGATACGAAGTATGGCCAACAAAGTAACAATCGTATATCATTTACATTAATTTAAATAATTTCTGGATTACCCTAAACAGTCGATGACCCTATGACTCACAGTGCCCCGATCCTCCTCTACACGAGTTTTTATATTAAATAGTAGGATTTTCTTTATAAATACGGATTTCCAGCACATCTCGTATAGATTTTGATAATCATAAGCAAGATTTATCTTCACGAAACAGGTGCAAAGTATAAACAACACACTCTCACTCATTCGCACACATCAAGTGAAAGCAGTCTCTCTGTTTTTCTTTTTTTTTTCTTCATTCTATTTTTGTTTCTCTCACCGTTCATCCAAGCATTGGTTTGTTTGACCGTGACGTTGTCCTGAAAACGCTTCATTGGCTTAGTAGAGATCTTCGAGTAGAGATTCGACATTGCCATTGTTATCACTTTTGAATAATGTCGTTAGTCTCCCTTTTTTGTCGTAATCTCCTCTTGTGTACGCTCAGCTCACAATCACATCAGGAGATCGTGCGTGTCGGTTAGGCGGCCGCCATTTTCCATACGGGCGCTGGTCGAACAGTGCCGCCACCGTTATCACAAGCAACTGTGTCGGTCGATAGACATCGAATAATGAGAAAATGGAAGGGATACACACGGGCAAGAAGACAATTGTTACATATAGAATTAATTAAAGAGGAATAGTAGGTATAATTTAATTATATATAATCAAATAATTTACTATTCGTAATCTTTAGTTCTCAGTTTATTCTTTTGATACAAATTTAAAATGAAAATATTATGTTCTATATATGTATAAGCATAGTGTTTTTATTTTATAATTATGTAATAAATGATGTGAAGTCACGGAAAAGCATAAGTGCAAGTATTTTTAAAAAATCAGAATTTAACTTAAAAAGGATGATACATCTTAAAATTACACTTTACAATACCCAACAAACGCTAAATATTCTTGAAATATTCATAAAATGTTCCTAAAATTCCAAAAAAAAAAACATTCCAGAAAATATTCCGAAATATTCCGAATATTATTTTACTCCAAAATATTCCGAATATTTACGATATGTAAAAGAAACATACAAATGTCGGTTAAAATATTTCATTTATATATTGTTACATATTCCGAGAATGTTCCATATATATTCCATATATATATATAAAATTTTGCGAAATATATATATATATATATAATATATATATTTCGCAAAATTTTAATTTTTTTCAAAAATTCCAGGTCCATGAATCAGTTTTTAAACAAAATTTTACTTTAAAAAGTTAACATTTAATGTAGAAAATTAGACAAATGAGAGTGCGGTACGTAATGCATAATCATTGATTCTATGTATATATAAATTATATTTTGACTGTACATTCGAACGTTTCGATCACTTCTTGGAGTCATCCTCAGCGAAATCAACAAAAAAAAAAGACATAATAAAGTTTCTATCCTCCTACATATCATACGAATCCCTATTCTAGCTGCGTATTTTCAAATGCTTCACGACGGTCCAAAACCGATTACAATGGAATAAATAGATGCCTATGAGTTATTAAGAATTAGTATTTAAAATATTATCAGATGAAATTGTGAGAACTTGAAAAATAAAAGAAATTCTAAGAAATTCTAAATTTTTTGGACGTTACAATTATTAATATTGACAACATCCTGGAATTTGATTGATTAATCAACTTTTTCGAGGAATATTTAAATTTTAAGGGATATAATATATAAATATAAGGGATATAATAATATAATATAAATTTTATGTCTTCACATCCTATTTCATAGAAAAGAGGTGTTGTCATTGGAATGATTGATAGAGCTTTCTTTTTGTTAAATCCGAAACTTCATAACGAGAATATTATTTTCATCATTGAATAATCTTTATTCAATAACGATTACTCATTTTCAGACTTTATATTTGATAATATAAATGCGCGATTAAAATCTTTTTGTTACAAACAAACTTTAAAATAAAATAATGACGATATGGAAAACATTCCTTGGATTACAATTCCATATGTTCAGAAATATCATATCAAAAAAATTTTTAAATATAACAAAAGATTTAAATATTAAGTTAACTTTTTATAGTCTCAACAAAATAAATTAATTAAAATCCACAAAGATGTGCTTCCAATTGAATCAAAGAAAAATGTAGTGTACCAAATCTTATGTAAGGATTGCGATGCAAATATAGTACATCCTATGGACAAATGGGCAGAAAACTTAAAATCAAAAAAGAACATAGGAATCACATAAATAGAAACACCATTGCCCAATCAGTAATCACAGATCATAGATTGCGTTACGATTACGAATTTGATTGGACGAATGTAAATATCTTAGATACCGAAAGATATTTAAATAAACGTTTAACATCCGAAATGTTTTTTAAACTACAAAAAAATAGTATAAATTTACAATCAGACATTGAATGTCTCAATCATGCGTATGTGGACATTCTAAATAAGTATTAATTCTCGTGTAACTTTACACGGCTCCTAGTAATATTTTAATTATTTTTACATATATAAAATAGTGGTATGTATTCATTTATGTTTTTACCTTCATATTCTCGCAAATAATTTTTAAATTATAATGACTCTGCCGATACAGATCATAGCTACAATGTTATCTCGTTAAAAATTTTGTAAAATTGACATGGAAATTTGCTTATTGCTTATTACATGAAAATTTCAGCCGATGATATTTTCAATACTAATTCTTAAGAATTCATAGGCATTCTATTTATTCTATTGTAATCCGGTTTTAATTGTCTGATTTTGGACCGTGGTGAAGCATTTGGAAATATTTGAATAGCGACTCATCTGATACGTAGGAGGGAAACTTTATTATATTTTTTTTTCTTTATATTGATCTCACTGAGGATGGCCCCAAGAAATGATCGAAACGTTTGAGTGTACAGCAAGTCAAAAATATAATTATATATACATAGAATCAATGATTGTGCATTAAGTATCGCACCGAACTCTCATTTGCCTAATTTCCTATATTATTTTAATTTCGAGAATCCATAATTAGTAATTCTTATTACATTTAATGTATTTTCACCTTGGATTAGGGGCTCAATTCAGACGAAGTGCTGCACTCCTTATATTCTCTCCCAGATGATTCTTATTAATGAGTAAATACTTTTTGCCGCGGTCCTTTGTGGACGGAGATGTGTATTGCTCGCTCGTGATTTTCATGATATACAAGGAGTATTCATTCAATATTCTGGACATTTTATCGACATTTGTATATTGATTTGTGATGATTCTTTGCTAGAATATTCGACATTAGGAATACGAATCGAACTTTCTATGAATATTTAATGTTAACTGGATAACAGTTCCAATAATTTATCTTTTTAGTAAAAAAGATTTCTTACACATTACAGATTACGAAATTTTAATAAAATTATTTTTGAACAATATATTCTCTCTCTAAATATTCTCTTAATTAAAAAAAAAATTGAATTGATCCTTGTGTGAATCAAAATTAATATAAGCAATTAATTAATTAATATATCCGTAACTGTATAAGTTTTTTAATGTATAATTATACAAAAATATGTTTTTTAACATTCAATAAACGTGTTTTTATTGTAATATTAAATAAAGATTTTAGTTTTAACATTTTAAAGAATAGTTTAATGTGCAAAAAACGAGAATTATCAAAATATTTTATTAATTTTCATATTGGAGTTTAATTTTGGAGATTTGTTTTCAAGATGTCATTTTATTAGAAATCTCATAATATTGTGACTTATTCTACCCTAAATAATTTTTCACTTACAAGAAACAGAACTTGCGTCCAATTAACAGCGATGCCGTGTACGGATTGCTAAATAATTAATGTGAAATTAATATTGAATTAATCTTAATGTATGTTAAACGAGTTTGTTTTTTTTTAAATTTATTACTACAAACGAATAATTAATGTAAAATAAATATTTAATAAAAGTAGTATAATAGGAGGAATCCTAACTCTGGAGGCTTCAAGAAGGCGGGGCGCGGGGCATTCTTCGAAGATACATTATACAGAAGTGGCAGTAAAACATCACAGATTTTTAGGATTGCAGTCACAAGACAATAAAAAACATCAAAAAGAGAATGTTGCCATGGACAAAAACAAAAAACAAATGATTATAGTGAATAAGTGAGTGTGTACCGCGAGGGGGATTTCACATAGGATCCGAACGAAGGGAGCGTATCACCGGGGATTTTGTTCTTTTTCTCCTATCCGTTGCGGTCCTATACTTATATTATTCTTTCTCTCTCATTTTCTTCTCGCACGCAATTTAATTAAATAAATGTGATATGATTTAGTAGCTAACTATGATAATATTTTTTATGAATGTAATATAACATTGTAACTAATTATAATAATATTTTTATTAATGTAATACAAATGGCCAAGCGCACTTTCTTATTAACTAATTCAATACTTATTAAATCGTACTGCTACTACTACTGAATAGCTATTATTAATTAATTCTTAACAATAAGAAAGGGAAAGGGAAAAAAAATTTAGAATTTTAGAACATTTGATAATATTCTTAAGGCTTCCACGGGTACTTTCTATATAAAGATTATGCTTCGCAAGTTTCCTCGTAGTCCAGATTCATTCTTGCAATGTTTCGTGAACCTTGCAGTCCACTTCATCAGAGCGAGGAGCAGCCTAATACTAAGCTGTTCCTCCGGGTCGTTCCTTTTTATATTACGCTACTTATTGGAGTGATGGGGGAAAGAAGATAATTGTGAATGGAGAGGAGGAGGAAAGTCAGTCTTCAATAACCGGGAGAATGGTTTTTCATATTTTATTTATGTTATAACCATTATCTCTATTTAGATTATTAAGGTATTTTTATATGGCTTCTCTATATTTTCTTGAAAAATATGATGTTGACTATTGTGATCAATTTGTCAAGCAGTATTTGATGTCTTGTTTCGATATTGTGCTGATTGCGTAACGTGTTTTTAGTCTGACATCACGTTAGTATTTTTTTATTCGTAGTTGACCATTCTCCCAGTTTCTCCAATGTATACTTGCTTGCAGGAACAAGATATTTTGTATACTCCTGCGGAGCTGAAGGATCTATTCTTCCACATGTCAAAAGTACAGATCGGATTGATATTAAACAAATACAATATCCGAACTATCTTTAAACCACCCAAAAAGATAGGACAAATCTTAAGAAATCCTAAAGATGAAAGACCTCCACTCAACTCCGCAGGAGTATACAAAATATCTTGTTTCTGCGGACAAGTATACATTGGAAAAACTAGGAGAATGGTCAATCTACGGATAAAAGAACATCAACGTGATGTCAGGATAAAACACGTCACGCAATCATTATCAGAATACAACAAAACAGGACATCAAATACTGTTTGACAAAACGATAATAGCCAACATAACATCATACTTTCCAAGAAAATATAGAGAAGCCACAGAGATACAAAAACACCCTAACAAAAGATAATGGCTACAACATAAATAAAATATGGAAAATCATTCTCCCGATTATTGAAGACTGACCAATTTCCCCCTCTCACTTCTTCTCCTCCACCCAATTATCTTCTTTCTCTCCATCACTCCAACAAGTAGTATAATATAAAAAGGAATGATTCGGAGGAACAGCTCAGTATCAGGCTGCTCTTCGTCCTGATGAAGTGAACTGCAATTTCACGAAACGTTGGCATTCCAAGAATGGATCTAGACACGGAGGAAACCCGCGAAACGCATAATCTTTATTTAGAACGTATTTAAAAAAAAATTCATTTTATTTTAAACTTAATATATTTCTTTTTGGCATTGCGACCCCCTCCCCCACCAGTTGTATATTTTAAATACATTCTGTAACGCATAACTCTTATCATGTTTTACACATTGCATAATATTAATAACATCTAGATTATTAAAAAAAATCTATCTTCGTATCTATATCTTCGTAATCAGCATCCAGGATCTCAATGGTCAAATCGTCGCTATTGAGTATATCTACCAACCATTTGTATTTTTCGCATCTTTTAATATATATGAGAGCTTTATTGTCATCATTTTCTTCCATTATTAATTACAGCCATCGTAATCAGGCATTTCACCATACTGTACGAGATCATCCCGTCTTCCCATTCATGGTAATAAACACTCAGCCAGAAAGCGCAATACTTTTCGGATTTTATCAAGAAATTCCATGGCCTGAGACATGTAAAAATATAGTGGGAGAGAATGGCTCCTTTTCTCAACATCGCCACTTCCTTTACGATAAATTTCTTTCCAACAATAAATCCTTGCAGATCTATAAACGTTGATACGATCATGGCAAACGATTTTTTGGGACTACAATTGATTTCGATGAATCGTATATTTTATAGCGTGTTGGAGTATGTATTTAGGTGATTTTGCGTGCAACGGATTGAACTATGCGAACGTGTATGAATACTGAACTATGCGATCGTGTATGATGAGAAAATAGGCTGTAGTATTTACAAGCACATTCTCCTTGCAGTCAAATTCTGTGCGTACATTCACGGTGACGTTTTTGACGGATTCATTTTGTCGCGAGCAGTCAATGATCGCAAAAGGTCCTTTCTCAACAAACGAGAGCACGTTGAGCAATGTTTCAAAGCAGTCGATTCCGTAATATGTTTTACGAAAACGCGTGTACATATTAAACAGAATGGCGTATCTCTTTTTAAAATTTTCAAAATTCAAATTCAAATCATCATACGAATAAAAATCTGAATTTAGGTAGACTTTCACGTTATTCAAATTACAAGAATCGAATACACTTGCTTCTTGAAACATGCTGTTCTTTCGACCGTAGAACAAAGATAACATATCGTGACTACTCGAGCTGAGCAGCCGTTTTGATGACCCATGAATATTTGGTCGTGTTTTGTAACAGAGGATATTCATACAAATCTCATGAGTGAAAACTCATGTTCAGATAACGATCGCTTTCCAATGCTCGTAGCATCAATAGCTTATTTATCTCGCTCAATAATAATTCGCCACTGCACTTTGAATAATTCAAGTGTTGGATCTATCGCCAGATTTCCGTTCAATCAGACAATTGTCATTGCATGAGCTTATCAAAATCAACTCGTGGCGAGCGTTAACAACCACGCGTTTGTAATCCTCACAAAAGCCTAACAGCAGTTGAGCGGTACACAAAAATTAAAGTGTCCTTTCTCTGTGTCGAATTTAATATTCCATCCAGCGCAGTCAAAAATTTATCATATGTCAGCGACATGTAGTTCTTGATGATAACGACGTTTCTGTTGCGATAAATCTCCACACTATTCATATCGAATTTCATCAAATATGAACGTGACGCAATTGTTTGCCAATATCGCGGACAAGCACCCTGGACCTCTCTATTCCTCGTTAGTTTTCTTTCAACATATAATATAGAAAGCTTTCAGCAACATGTATAAATTCTGTTGCTGTATGGATATTCTTATCTCGCTGCTATACCCAAACATTGTGTTGTCAAACGGATTGTACGTGAGTCTCAAACTTTACGATGCGATCATCGAAAATCGAATCCTTGATGTTTAGAATATCAGTTATCTTGAAAATTCCGAACCTCAAAGATTTAAAAAATTAACGTTCGACGCACTGAGCTTCTTCTTCCTGATGCAGCTGGATGAGCGAATGTTGTCGAGCGGTGACGTTACCAGCCTTGTAAAGAATGCGTTATCTCCCTGCGTGAGCTCCGTTCAACATGAGCATCTTACGATCGCGCTATGGTTGTCATCGTCACACGTGCAATCTCTTCTTCTCGTGACGGTAATCTCTTCTTCTCGAAAATCGAGCAATTGTCCATTTTGATCGACAACATGTTACGATAGACGATAGAGTACGATCAGAACTTCTGCGGACAGATGTGCTTGCAGTTGTGCTTCTACAAACGGTCATTAGATCCTTGCGATTATTGGCAGATAAATGACTTGTGCAGGCCTTTTCGATATCTTATATCCTGACGGCACGCTCGACGAAAATTCGTGTATCGCGTTTTTGCCGTTGCAGTACGCGCCCGCGTTACACTTTACGCGGATAACATTTATGTTCATTATGTTAATCGACATGTCCGATTCGTGCCGCATGTTCGAAGTCGCATTTGACGAAAATCCCAGCAGTGATCCAATGCTGTTGGACTTGTCAAAGTTAATTCTGTAGGCGCATCTAATCTCGCATCTCATCGTATTGTAATTTGCGCGGAGTGTTATCGAATATTCTCCACCTTCGCCGTCGTCGTCGTCATCGGTGTTATTGTTGCTATTGTCACTACGCACTATGTTAACAGTTTCAAGCGCGTCGCGGCGCGGACGTTTCCATAAAATCCTATATTTCAAAAATTTGTTTAGTCTCGCATTTCATACGAACCCTTGGGAATTGTAATTTCCGCATTGTCTTTGCTGAAATAAAATTTATTGTTTGATTCGTTTTCGTTCGTTATCGTGTGAGTCTCAAAGATCATGAGACCGAACTCGTCGTCACAACTCTATGGCAGGAAAATAGTGTGCCGTGAGGACACTGCTCTTCCTGCTCAGCATAAGTGTCAACGATATTACGGAAAAAGCGTTCGATAAGATTTATTTATATTGAGATTTCGCGGCACCTCATCTTTTTAAATTCGCGTGCGTCGACGCGTTCGTAGAAACCGCAAGCACATCTATCAACAAAAGTTCTGATTATACGTCTGATAGGATATGATTGTATTCTATTATCGTAACATCGTTCCCGAAATATTGCACCAGTTCCTTGGGCAATCGAAGATTACCGAAACTGTCAAGGGTACACTACGTAGTCATTCCTTTTCGCATAGATTACCCAATGAATACCTGGCCCCATCGCAATTATCCAAATTCACGATTTCGCATACCGCTCGTCAATAACGCGTTACGCATGAAAACACCTCTAAAGTACGGTACGCGCATACATCTCGCGAGCACGTCCAAGTGCACGTTGGTAGTTGCATCTGAAGGCATTTTTATCGTCTTTTTGGCATTTTTTTTTCTTTGCAGTTACACTCTGTCCGCGTTTGTAAGGGCTGAGTCCGTATTTGTCCGCGTCCATATTTGTGCGGAGCGAGATACAGTCCACAGCCCTGTTCCATTGCGCGATCGTGACATTGCAGCTCCTCGAGCTGACGTCGCGCGGCTTTGCTATTGTTTATCGCTTTCGCCACACTGGCCGTTCCACCGAGCAAGGATTCAAGCGCGCCCAACATAAGCAGAAACGATAACGCGACGCCTCGTTTCACTGTCGGTAGTATTCACTTTTTCGTCATCTTCTTCGATTTCATGCCCATGACGCTGATCTTGGTCTTGGCTTTGCTGCCCAGACAGTAGCAGCAACGGCCTCTCGCTCAGACTCGAATCTCTCGCAGTGACGTGTGACCTAGCGCTTTATCGGCAAGCATCTTGTTCGCCGCGTATCTATCGGTGAGATCGTTGCTCCGAGAATACGCAATGTCGTGTTCTCGGCACGTCGCGGATTTATGCCCATGTCATCTCTGACTAATCGCTTCGTATGTTGAATGCTTGGACCGCAAAACTGATAGCCGGAATATATAACTCGAAAGGAAGCGCTCGATTTAGACCGCCGATATTCGCTATAGTCCTTTATCTTCGGAACCATTGATGTGCGTCCGCTGCCACGTTGTAATTGTAGTATTCGTCGCAACGACGATGGGTTCGAACCTCCGGATTCGATTTCATGGAAAGTTCCGGAAGCTTGTCTCACACGGTCGATATAGTCACTGTATGTGCGTAAGAGTACGACTTTCAGTATATTGCAACCGCTCTGCGCTCCTGAATGTCGAAAGGATGACACAACGCGAGATACATTTTGTTACTGCGCGTTTTCTGTTTCTCGATACCGTATACATTAATAGACGACACATCGTTGAGACGTTCAAATTTCGTTACGTTTTTTAACGTTATAAGAAATTCAATACCATCGTATAGTATGGAAAATTTGCAATGCGTGTTTCTTTCTGCTGGGTACAGAATAGCGACCACCGACTACGCGAAGCATGCATTGTCCATCGATCACATTAATTACCGCTCTTTTTGTCATTATCTCTCGCGGCACTTCGAAGTGACATCCCACACGTATTGGATGACACTCATTGATGTTTATTGTAAGATTCATGATCCGCGACAACGCCCACCCATTCACGTTTTTGAAACTCCTCGAGAAATGCCAACGTGAATTCGATGACGTACCATTCACGCAAGTTCAATGTTTGAAAGAGTATTTTAATAATAGTATTTTTAGTATTACTTTTATTGGCATGTTTATGACCCGTCGCCAATTCACCGTTAGATATGATGTTCACTTTTATACAGTTGTGTCTTGCACTCGCTCGAGCACTACATTGATGTCTTCTAAAAATCGTCGCGGCTCGATATAGTCCGTTAATTATCGCATCGATTAAAATTCGATTTTCAAAAACTGCATCGATCTCTTGCCACATAAAAGTTCTTTCCGCGTTATTGTCATTGTTATTGCTAGTGCTCGCGTAATCACCAAAAAAATGCAGAAATCATCTTTCTAATTTTTGTATCCTCGAGTCGTGCAATTGTAGCGATTACCAGTGTGTAAATATGAAACTGAAATTTACCAATAGATAGCCAAAGCTATCAATGTAATTGTCGCCATTGACGCCATTTCCTTGTTCTAATATCTGACAAAGATTTTCAACTCACAACAATACAAGTTTCATACAACAGTATAGTTTGTAATAGCGTTGAACATGTCGAATTTTGTGCCTGGAAACTACGATTTGCGGAGCAAATCACAGCATTGATTTTCTGTTACCATTTGAAGAAAACTGCT
>Ga0157363_1000268_pt1 | contig 40600 bp, 31 predicted proteins | sample AttsexASBM1_FD_111477 | JGI IMG/M metagenome (GOLD analysis project Ga0157363, IMG submission 111477) | Fungus gardens microbial communities from leaf cutter ant in Ribeirão Preto, State of São Paulo, Brazil - Atta sexdens ASBM1 | ecosystem: Host-associated > Fungi > Mycelium > Unclassified ... | reverse complement strand
CTATTATTTTATCGCATCAGTGCCTGAGTACGACCGGTTAGAGATACGTCACTCGCCCACCTTAGTGGGTCTGGCTGAGGCACCGGCAACGGTAATTTGGCACAAGCCGGACAGTGGGCCGATGAGCGCCCTGATTTGGGCTCCTGAGCTACATCGGATCGATAATCAATGGGTGATTTACTACGCCGCAGCTCCCTCACCAGAAATTGTAGACGGACTGTTTCAACATCGGATGTATGCGCTAGTCTGTGAGGGGCAGGACCCCCTTCATGACGCTTGGCAAGAAAAGGGTAGAATCATCACGCCAATTGATAGTTTCTCCTTAGATGCCACCTATTTCCAACATCAGGGAAAGCACTATTATCTTTGGGCGCAGAAAGATCCTGCCATTAAAGGTAATTCAAACTTATACCTGTCTGAACTCGCTAACCCTTGGACATTAAAAACACCACCAGTCATGTTGAGTAAGCCTGAATTTTCTTGGGAGACACAAGGTTTTTCTGTCAATGAAGGACCAGCTTTTATCGCCTACGGCGATCGCGTGCTGATTACTTTTTCAGCTAGCGCGACAGATGAGAATTACTGTATTGGACTCCTTTATGCCGATAAGTCGAGTAACCTCTTAGATCCATCCAGTTGGCATAAACTCACGCAGCCACTCTTCACCACTCACCGCGGTAATCAACAATTTGGGCCGGGTCATAATAGTTTTACGCGTAACGAACAGGGTGAGGATATCCTGGTCTACCATGCTCGCAGCTATTCAAAAATTGAAGGGGATCCCCTCTATGATCCCAATCGGCATACACGCATTAAGGTATTTCATTGGGACGACGAGGGGATGCCTTGCTTCGGTGAGCCTACCGCAGAAAGGTAATGATTAAAATTCGTAGCATAGATAAGGGCACCCTAAAGTAGAGTGCCCTTGGCCTGTGTAACCTTATAAATACTTGTTGGAGCGAGTATAACCTTCAGCTATCACCCATTCGCTTGCGCCAGGTATACCTTAGGGATTGAGGACTGCAAAGGCAGTGCGCAGTGGTGAGTAAAATCAATTATATTGAACAGTGATAATTTTAGCATTTTGATTAATACTCTGCGTTGATACTTTAATGAAAGTATTAGTAAACGATTCTACTTTATTCAAACGGATATCCTTTGTTTTCATACATTGTATCGTTACGGCTTGCAGAACTTGTATTTTACAAGGTAACTCGATAATTCTCCCTTGGAAGGTGACATACCCATCCGCGGCATAACACAATACAGTGTTGGTTAATAAAAAGAGAATGATTGAACTCGTACGTATGACCAGAAAATTTTTCAAGTTAATTTACTTCCAATAGTCGAATAAGTTCAGAATATCTCAAAGTTTCGTAATTTCTACTGACATCTATCAATAAAATATAATTAAAAAAATCTAATGCTTAAAATACGTTGTCACGTTAATTATTTATGTATTTTGTTACGCTGAGATGAAAATTGAATAGTAAGCATTGCTTAAACCTGGTCTTATTCTACGAATTGAACTCCTTAGCGGAAGGTCTGTTTTTGATAGCAACATAGTATGCTTTCTCTGTGCAATCAGATGTCGCTTGTAATGGCCCGTTTCAGTGATAACTTTCTGCGAGGCGCTCTTCCTTGAGCTTCCTTATGACTCGTTAATGGAGTGTTTTACATAACGAGCAGATCACCCCATTATGGTGGGCAGAGAACAGTACATCGGGGCGCTCGTAGGCTTGTTGGCATGCCACGCAATGGTACAGTGTACTAACCGGCGAACCTGACAGATCGTAACGCGACTCAGCGATACCATCGTCAGTGTGTTTAAGATAATACTTTCCGCCGGTGAGCAGGCCGATGATGGGTGTAAGCACTGCCGCTACCACTAAGGCAATTAAGGGTGAATAAGGCATGAGGAAAGGGCCCAGCAAACCAAAGAACGCCGCAATAGATAACCCCGCGGCGGCTAAAAAGGCCACCATTCCGACGGGATTCACACTATAAAGCATCCCTTTTCGGTACTCTGGCAGCTTAGGAGAGAGCTTTAACAGATACTTGTTAACCGCGATATCAACGGCGACCACCGTTACCCAAGCGATGGCAAAGTTTGAGTAAAACCCTAAAATATTACCGAGCACTGAGAACATATCGCCTTCCATCAGGGCGAGCGCGATAGCGAGATTGATTAACACAAAGACAATTCTTCCCGGATAGTGGCGGCGTACGCGCGTATAGGCACTTGTCCAAGATAACGAGCCAGAGTAGGCATTGGTAACATTAATCTTGATTTGTGAAATAACCACTAAGATCACCGCAAGCGTTAAAGCTAACCAACCGGGGAGCATTTGGTGAAAGGCGGCATTAAATTGTTGGACCGGTTCAGTACTATTAATGCCTGGTGCGAGCGTCAGTAAATAAAACCCTAGAAACGCGCCAATGGCTTGTTTCAAGGCGCCTAAAATGACCCAGCCCGGTCCTGCTGACAGCACTGCAATCCACCATGAACGACTATTTTCACGCGTTTTCGCTGGCATAAAACGTAGATAATCAATCTGCTCACCAATCTGCATGATCAATGACAAACAGATCCCCGCTCCCAACATGACTGACGCGAGATCGGCACCCGTGGTCCTGTTTTTACCTTGGAAGTTGAAAAATTGATCGGTGAGGGTCGGTTGTTGCCAGACTAAATAGAGCACTGGTCCGATCATTAATACTAACCAGATGGGCGTGGTCCAAATTTGTAATTGGCTCAATGCTTTCATCCCATAGATAACGAGTGGGATTACCATTAAGGTGGAGACCAAATAGCCTAACCATAGGGGAATGTGCAGGCCCAGCTGTAAGCCTTGCGCCATAATCGAGCCTTCTAGCGCAAAAAAGATAAAGGTAAAACTGGCAAAGATAATACTGGTCACTACCGAGCCATAATAGCCAAAGCCTGCGCCACGAGTGATTAAGTCGAGATCGATATTATAGCGCGCCGCGTAATAGGCGAGGGGAATACCGGTTAAGAAAATAATGATCGCTGCGAAGAGAATCGCGAGTAAGGCATTGGTGGTTCCATAAGTCATGCCAATACTGGCGCCGATCGAGAAATCGGCGAGGTAGGCGATCCCCCCTAAAGCCGTAATAGCGACCGTCGCAGTGCCCCAACGTCGAAAGCTATAGGGAGCATAGCGTAAAGTATAATCTTCTAATGTTTCGTTAACCGAGGGTGCTCTTTTCACCGGAGGTTTCCCCTCAACTAAACTGTATTCACTCATTGTTGACCTCTTTAGTTTGCATAGGGCGCTAAGCGCCGTGGAGGAATGGCAGTAAAGATCTTTTGCACTAACTTGAAGTGACTCGCAGTCCCTCCTTGTTATCTTCGCAAGCCTGTAAGGTGAGCCGTGCTTGATGCAGACGATGCAAGGTGATTTCTCGAACGGCGGCTTTACTTTCTGAAATATGCAGGGTGAGCAGACGCAGAGCGGTTTCGCAGCGTTGCGCGAAGATAGCTTGCAAAATAGCCTGATGTTGCTGATAGGTGGCGAGAATGCGGTCATCACGGGTAAAATCGAGACGACGAATAATGCTTAACTTTTCAGTTAATTCAGTATGTAACAGTAAAAACTGACGATTATTGGTCGCGGCGACCAAAGCGCGATGAAAAGCCTCGTCTTCCAAGGCGACGGCTTTACCTTGGGTTAATGGCGCGCTTTCAGACCAAAAGTGATGCACGGCTGCGAGTGCGGTGCGACTCTCTGCACAAGACATGGCACACAATCGACGTACCGCTTCACATTCCAAAACGATCCGTAAATCATAAAGCTCTTCAAAATAGTCAAAATCGAAGGCTTTCACCTGCCAGCCACTGCGAAACAGGACTTCTACGTAACCTTCACGCTCTAAATTGAAAAGGGCCTGCCTTACCGGAGTACGGCTCACCTGTAACTGTTGGGCAAGCTCGTTCTCGCTAAAGCGCTCACCGGGTAATAGCTGAAAATCAAAAATAGATTGTTTAACCGCGTGATAGACCTTTGCCGCAAGGGCTTCACGCCCGGCCGTCGGAGGGGAATTAGGCATGGGTAATATCCCCTTCGGTTAATCGTAATAATAGTTGTCCAGGGGTCACTTGCTGGCCGGGTTGCGCACTAATATGAGTAATGGTTCCCGAAAGCGTTGCCGTGATGGATAGCTCCATTTTCATTGCTTCAACGATAATTAAAGGCTGGCCAATCTCGACAACATCACCGGTTTTCACCAATACTTTCCAAACATTACCGCTTAATTCGGCGCAAATAGGCGTATCGGTTGAGGGTGTTTCTTCTTCAAGCGCTGCCGTTTGAACGATAGGACTCTGTTGCTCCTGTGTCGCCCAGAGACTCACCTCTTCGGAAAAAGCCTGAGATTGACGAGAGCGGAAATCCTCAATGGATTGAGCATTCTCACTGAGAAACTGTTGGTATTCTGCAAAATCAAACACGCTTTCTTCGATACGAATGGTACTGCGGCCTTCACGAAAAGCTTCCCGTTCAACGGTCAATTCCGCTTCGGTCACAGGATAAAAGCGAACTTGATCGAAGAAATGCAGCAGCCAAGGCTGGTTGTCGCTAAATTGGCTATTTTTTAAAAATTTATTCCAGATGGGTAATGTTCTACCAACGAGTTGATAGCCACCCGGTGAGTCCATTCCGTAGATACACATATACATCCCGCCAATGCCAACAGTCCCCTCGGCGGTAAAGGTTCGAGCAGGATTATACTTTGAGCTCAGTAAACGGTGACGTGGATCGAGGGGGACGGCACAGGGGGCACCGAGATAGACATCGCCTAATCCAAGAACAAGATAGCTGGCAGAAAATAGCGTCTCGCGGACGGCATCACGATCGGCGAGACCATTAATCCGTTGGATAAAATCGACGTTATTAGGTAGCCAAGGGGCTTGGGCACAGACAGTTTCTTGGTATCGCTCGACTGCGGCAAGGGTGGCGCTATCCTCAAAGGCCATGGGTAACCAAATGATCCGTGAGGGAACTTTTAATTGCGTTACGTCGCCAAGTCCTTCTTCAATCTCGAGCAATCGAGTCATCAACGCTTGTTGAGTCAGGCGTAAGCTGTCGTAACGAATTTGTAATGAACGGACACCGGGAGAAAGCTCTTCAATCCCCTCAATGGCGGCATCGTCCAGGGCTTCCATCAATAGATGGACGCGCAAGCGTAACGCGAGGTCGAGAATATTATCGCCATACTCAATTAAGATGTAGTGATCACCCGCCTGTCGGTAATAGGCATCTGGCGTCACTGATGTCGCGGGACGTACAGCGAGTAGGGTTGCTGAACCAAGTACCGTTTCAGTGAGTTCAGGGGCAGGTAGCCGAGTGACATCAGGCGGAACCAGTTGCGAGATAGCCTGCTGTTGAGCCGTTTCACGGGCTACGGCCTCTTGATGACTTATCGGATAAAAACGGATGCTATCCCCGGGCTTTAGTTGGCCCACTTTCCATAATTCCGCCCGGGCAATGGTCACTGGACAGACAAAGCCCCCTAAGCTTGGTCCGTCGTGGGTCAGGATAACCGGAAAATCCCCAGTGAAGTTAATCGCTCCCACGGCATATTCGCAATCATGGATATTCGAGGGGTGTAAACCGGCTTCGCCGCCATCGGGGCGACTCCAGCTTGGGGCGGGTCCCGTTAATCGTACACCAAGACGGTTGGAGTTATAATGTACCTGCCACTCGCTGGCAAAAAAGCGTTCAATACTTTCCTCGGTAAAAAAGTCGGGGGCGCCGTGTGGGCCGTATAAAACACCAATTTCCCAGGTCGCGCTGTACTGGGGGATCATCGCCGGATTGAGCGCAATAGGTTCACTGATCGGGGCAGGCGTGGTGCAAGCAGCAAGGGTAGGCTGAGAGATTGCCAGCATATCGGCCACGCGCAACGTTCGACCGGCATGACCACCAAATTGACCCAGTACGAAGGTTGACCGGCTACCCAAATACTCGGGCACATCAAAACCATTGCGCAAGGCTAAGTAAGTGCGACATCCTTGTTGCGCCCGGCCCAAGGTCAGTGTTTGACCTGCTTTGACCTGAATAGGCTGCCAATACTTTACCGGTTGGTCATCAAGCCTCGCCGGGCAGTCAGCACCCGTTAAACTTATTACCGTATCGCAATGAAAGCGCAACGTCGGCCCTTGCAGAGTAAATTCCAGACCTGCAGCAGCGGGATGATTGCCCACAATACGATTCGCTAAGCGAAAGGCGTAATCATCCATCGGACCCGAAGGGGGCACACCGATATGCCAATAGCCTAACCGTCCAGGGTAATCCTGTATGCTACTAAAGGTACCGGGTTGTAGCACTTCGACGACAGAGGCCTGCGGGATAAAAGTGTCGAGAAAACGGGTCGATACCTCACCCTCACGAAATACTTCCGTGGCAATCACTTGACGTAAATAATCTAAATTAGTGGTGATGCCTTGTAACTGAGTCGCGGCCAAGGCTTGTTGTAATGCCTCGAGGGCGGCCTGACGAGTCTCTGCCTTGACGATTAATTTAGCGATCATCGGATCATAGAAAGCCGAGACCTCACTGCCTTGTTCAATGCCACTGTCTATCCGTACACCGGGGGGAAATTGAACAGCCGTTAAGATGCCTGGGCAGGGCTGGAAATTCTTTAAGGGATCTTCAGCGTAAAGGCGGACTTCGATAGCGGCCCCTTGTGGCGGCTGTTCTAAGCGCTGCCAGTCAAGGGGATCGTCTGCTGCGACACGCAACATGCATTCGACTAAATCGACGCCTGTCACCGCTTCGGTAATAGGATGCTCGACTTGCAGTCGAGTGTTGACTTCTAGGAAATAAAAAGCTTGTTTTAGCGGGTCGTAAATATACTCTACGGTGCCAGCGCTACGATAGTTGACCCGTTCTCCCAGACGAACGGCTGAATCTAATAAAGCTTGGCGCAGTGCAGGAGGAAGGTGGGGGGCAGGGGTTTCTTCCACCACTTTCTGGTTGCGGCGCTGTAACGAACAGTCTCTTTCGCCCAAGGTGATAACTTTTCCTTTTCCATCACCAAAAATTTGCACCTCAATATGGCGAGCATGATCGATATAGCGCTCAAGAAAGACCCCAGCATCGCTAAAAAATTGTTCCCCGAGACGTCGCACACTTTCCCATGCCTCACGCAGCGCGGGAGCATCTTCACAGCGTGTCAGCCCGATTCCCCCTCCACCTGCCGTGCTTTTCAGCATGATGGGATAGCCGATCGCCTCGGCGGCCTTTAGAGCCTCTTCTAACGAAGTGAGCAGTGCGGTACCAGGTGTCATCGGGACGCCGGCTTCTGCCGCGAGTTCTCGCGCACGATGCTTTAACCCGAATTCCGCAATCTGGTGTGCCGTAGGGCCGATAAAGACGATGCCTTGTTCTTCACAGGCGGTAGCAAACGTGACACTTTCAGAGAGAAAGCCGTAACCGGGCCAAATAGCCTGTGCACCGCTCTGTTTAGCGGCAGCCAGTATTTTATCGCTGCGAAGATAGCTCTCGCTGGCTTTATCTCCGCCCAGTGCAATGGCGACATCCGCCTCTTTAACATGTCGTGCATTGCGATCGGTATCAGAAAAGACGGCAACGCTGGTGATCCCTAGACGTTTTAAGGTGTTGATTGCGCGGCAAGCAATCTCACCACGGTTAGCAATCAGTACTGTGGTAAACATATTAATGTTCCTCTTGAGCAGTGAGCCAATTACGCCAGCCACCGAATTCAGTTATGTCTAAGGCGGTGTGGAGTGCGGCTGGTTCGCAGATAAAGCCTTTAACGATCCGGCCATCACCTAAAGTCAGGCTACCGATACCTAGGGGAGCAGGGATTTCTGCGACAAATTCGCCAAAACGCGCGAGCGGGATATCCCACAGTTCAACGGTAATCGCTTGCCCCTTGTCATCACGTAATAAACCGGGTTTTTTGATTGGGCCATCAAGTAAGGCGAAAAGACGATAATGATCAGCGGTTTGTGTCTCTTCAATCAGTACCGCGTCGCGGGTAGTGAGCTGAAAATTCAGGGGCATACCGGTTAGATGGGCACCGATGACCGCTACACGGACATGGGTAGACGAGGCGGGAATACTTAGCGGCGTACTGGGAAGTTCTCGACCGGTCGCGCCTAAAGGGAGCTGGAGTAAAGACTGCCAACGACAACCAAACTCGGCGAGGGCGCGATCGTGCCAAGCGGGGGCTAATAAGGTAATCCCTGCAGGCAGTCCATCTGCCCGGAACGGTGCAGGGAGCGCCAGAGCGCTGAGATCAGCCAAATTAGTGAAGTTGGTATAGATGCCTAACTGCGAATTTAACGTCAGCGGATCGTTGGCCAGCGCAGTAAGGGTATGAATCGTCGGGGTGGTGGGGACCAGCAGAGCATCCACACTGGCTAAGGTTGCGTGGATCCTACGGCTCAATTCGGCACGTAGGTACTCCGCTTGATAGGCATCAACCGCACTGTAGGCTTTTCCTTGGCGAATCACTTGATAAACGGTAGGGTCCATCTCTTCAGGATGGTCGAGTAATGCGCCCACCGCAGCAGTTCGCTCGGCGACCCAAGGGCCGGCATAAAGTTGCTCGGCTAATTGCTGAAAGGGAGCGAAATCGATCGGCTTGAGTGTTACGCCACTGTTTTCGAGGGCGGTAAGCGCTTGCTGCCAAGCCGCTTCAGCTTGTTGGTCACCGCAAAAGGTCAGGGTATCAGGAATGGCAAAGCACGGACGCGCGGGAAGCTGGGCCGGTGCTGTTGCGGGATGCTGGCGTGAATAGGCCTCGTTTTCATCATAGCCACCGGCTAAGGATGCGACGAGGTAGGCATCAGCTACCGTTAAGGCAAAAATTGACGGGGTGTCATTCAAGCGACAAGCCGGAACGATACCGCGTGCCGAGATCCAGCCCTTGGTGGGTTTTAGCCCAACAATATTATTAAAGCCAGCAGGCACGCGACCTGACCCTGCGGTGTCGGTACCTAAACTAAAGGCGACATATCCGCGTGCGAGCACGGAGGCCGAACCCGAACTCGAGCCGCCACTGATATAGTCAGGATTAAAGGTGTTGCTGACCGCGCCAAAGGGCGAACGACTGCCGACCAAGCCTGTCGCAAACTGGTCTAAATTAGTTTTCCCTAGCACAATGGCCCCCGCCGCTTTAAGGCGTGCCACGATGTGTGCATCCTGCTCCGCAATGTAGCGGGCGGCAGGGCAGGCAGCGGTAGTTGGCCATCCTGCGACATCGATATTATCTTTCACCGCAAAGGGCACACCCAATAACGGCAGCGCGTTGAGCGAAGTGAGGTCTTGGGAAAGTAGGGCATCAATTTGCGCGTGGAGTTGTTCGATACTGCAAAGCGTGATCCACGCGTTATCCTCTGAGTCGAGTGCTTGAAGGTGTGTGGTTAATAATGATTTTAAGCAATGCGGCGCTTGCTTGGCATGTTGTAGCCAATCTTGAAGCGTGTAGCCAAAGGTCGCTGACATAGTTGAATCCCAAGTGGTATACAAGATGGGAAAATAGAGAGCAATAACTATGCCAATAGGATATCTATCTGTTTTTCTAATATTTTTTTGATTTTTAGACAATAGGGATCTATTGAGTGAGGCGGGGGACAGTGCAATCACGCACTGCGATGACGCACCTTGGCCCCACCGCATGAGAATTAGAAGAGGTTATAAATCGGTAGTAGGCGCTTGGTTTAATGGCTAATAGTCCGTGGAGAGGTGGAAAATAAATGGAGGGAGCGCCAAGGTTTGGAGCGGGCAATAGATGATGACCAGAGCCAGTAGAACTATCCACTGCAGAAAAGGAAAGTGCGCCAAAAGTTGGCAATAACCGCAGGCCATATCGTCGAGCCTTTTTCTATCGAAAACAAAAGAATGTGATATGGGCATCGGTGACATCATTACGCAGTCATCCTGTGTCGATGACATGCCTTCCATCGCTGGCATGGCAGCGGTGGTGTGCGATAAGCTGTAGAGATTTTGCGAGATGATGGGGGCGATAAAGTGCATAGCAATTGAAAAAATCGCTAACTGCGTGGCAAGTCGGTAACATTTTACAAAATGGTTCAAAACGCACGATCTCTCATCCTGAGTGCGGCGCTATCCTACCCTAGAAGTACTTGATTACCTAAAGCAACCTTCATCAGGATAAGATTTTATCATCGACTATTTATCCCCCGGCTACGTGAATTAATGGTAGGGTAATGACCTCGTATTCGCTGACCTAACTTGAAGATATTATTGATTATGCAACATGCATTAATGGCCATTATCACCCTCTTTGCGACATTGGGCTTGGGTTGGCTAGTGGGAACCCGATGTTCGTTAACCTTCCGACAAGCAATAGTGAAATACGTAAGTACTATTGTCCTGCTGTTATTATTCAGTATGGGAATGGATTTTGCGCAAGTGCTTACGCAAGGTCAGCTAGGTAGTCGTATCGTCTTGCAGGCTTTACTGTTATCAGGATTAATCACATTTTTCACTGCGATCTTACTCCTCCGTAAACCGGCAGCGATTACCCGTGAGGGATCTTTACCCTCTTTTTATTCAGCGTTTGGAGGCTGTTTAAAAGCGATTAGCGCCTTTATTGCTGGGGTAGCCCTCGGCTATTTCACGCATTTCAGTCTTGAACGCATTGGTCTTTCCAGTAATAGCGTGCTCTATGTGATGTTGTTCTGTGTGGGCGTGGACCTAGTGGGTTTTCGTTTTGGTCGCGTGACCCGTCAATGTGCGAGTGTACCGATGGCGGCGCTGATAGGTTATATTCTAGCTACAGGACTATTCAGCGTCTTCACGCCCTTTAGCTGGCAGCAATCACTGATGTTGGGCAGTGGCTTAGGCTGGTTCTCGTTATCAGGCCCGATGGTCCATCAACTTGCCGGTGCGCAGATGGGGGCGATTGCCTTTATGACCGATTTTATGCGCGAGCTACTCAGCATCGTTTTTTTATACTTTTTTGGTCGTCGCCAGCCTCTTGTTGCAGTGGGGCTAAGCGGGGCGGCGGCGATGGATTCCGCATTACCCTTCATTAAGCAAAATTGCGACACTTACTATATCCCTTACGCCATCTTCAGCGGACTACTGTTAACACTGGCCGCACCCTTTCTGATTTCTCTTTCGGCGGCCCTACTATGAAAATGCCTCGTTTAACTTGGTTTTCTCACATACTCCTAGCCGCTTTATACTGTCTGGTGACTCAATCGGCGCAGGCGGCTTTGGATGGAATATTACTTGATCCGCCGTCAGGGAAACCCCCGCAACGATTACTGGTGTTACTGCATGGCTACGGCAGTAATGAGCAAGATTTATTACCGTTGGCTGATTACGTTGCGCCAGACTATGCCGTAATGAGCTTACAAGCGCCGATACCGCTGGGGGGTGATCGGTTTGCTTGGTATCGAAACGGGGCAAGTGCTCAGGCGGATATTAATACCGCGCGCCAACAAATCCTGACTCGTGTAGCTGAGGTGCAGCAGCAGCTCAATATCGCGCCAAATAAAACGTTACTGGCAGGATTTAGTCAGGGGGCAGTAATGAGTTGGAGCATTGCGTTCAATGCCCCTCAGTCAATTGGTGCCGCAGCGATTTTTAGCGGAAGGTTATCCGAATCTGTCGGCAACATACCGAGCCAACAAGCGGGACGTTCTCTACCCCAACTGTTTGTGGGGCATGGTGAGCAGGATCAGCGTATTGCGCTCGCGTTGGATGAGCAAGCCGCTGCCTTGGCCAAAAAACGGGGTTATTCGCTAAGCTTTCATCGTTACGCTGATCTCGGACATGGCATTAATTCGCGTGAGCTTAATGACTTTAAGCAGTGGGCCACTCGCCTTAGCTCTCAAACACCATCGAGGTAGAAGGGTGATTGCTGTTACGCGGCGCTTTCAGTAACCGTGCAAACTCGACTTCAAGTTTTTCGACCTCATTCAAAAACTGTGCGGGAGTGTAAGGGCGTTGTTGTTGGGACGCATAAGCGATAGCCAATTCTTTTGCCGTAAAACGCTGTGTTGAAAACATAAGTGAGCTCCTCTCGTTGATAAAGACAGTGTAAGAGGGGCGAGCAACAAAATAAAATTGGTTTAATTGATTAGTGTGATGGGTGAAACTTTGCGCAGAACCACACTTCTCTAGTGCCTACGCCTAGAGTAAAACCCTTTCTTAATCAAAATTAATCCTTTGAACATCGACTATACTTCGCCGTCAGGTAAGATTTCGTGGCTTGCGCAGTGCTTTTTCTCAATGAGTACATTACGCTTATAACAACATAAGAGGGAAATCAGTGTCCGGCTGATTAATTCTGGAGTAGGTTAATGAGTAAAAAAATAATTTTTACTGTTTTAGTGATGATAGCGATTATTTCACTAGCCATTTTTTTTAGAGTACAAAACCAAGATTTGTTATTACAGGGTGAGGTGGATGCCCCAGAAGTGATCGTCGCGTCCAAAGCGAAAGGTCGTGTCGTGGAACGTTTAATTGAACGTGGTGATGATGTTAAAGCAGGCCAAGTTATTATTCGTCTCGATGCACCGGAGTTGATCGCACAACTTAAAGCGGCGGAAGCGGCACGTGACCAAGCGAAATTTACCTTAGAGATGTCGCAAAACGGCACGCGGGAAGAGAGTATTCGTCAGTTAACGGCTACCTTGGCAGGGGCAAAAGCAGACTACCAAACTGCCGAAGCGACCTATCGTCGAAATCAAAGTGTCGCAGCGAAAGGCTATATTTCTGCTCAAGACCTAGATAATGCCCGAAACTCCCGCGATACTGCGCTACATTCGATGCAAAGTGCACAAGCCAATCTAGATGAAGCGAAACATGGTGATCGTTGGGAGCAACGCGATGTTTACAGCGCGCAGTTACAACAAGCTGAGGAACAGTTAGCGGAAATTAAAGTTCAGACGGATGACCTTAACGTTAAAGCACCTGTCGATGGCGAGGTTGGTCCAATTCCCGCTGAAGTGGGGGATTTATTAAGTGCCTCCAGTCCGCTTGTAACCTTAGTACGCTTACCTCAAGCTTATTTCGTGTTTAATTTACGTGAAGATATTCTTGCTCATGTCCGCAAGGGCGATGTGATTCATTTGCGCGTCCCGGCGCTCAATAATCAAATGATCGAAGCTCGTGTTCACTACATTGCACCCTTAGGCGATTTTTCGACCAAGAGTGCGACGCGCGCGACCGGTGATTTCGATCTAAAAACCTTTGAAGTGCGCCTATGGCCCACCAAACCCGTTAATGGTCTCCGTCAGGGAATGAGCGCGCTATGGCAGTGGAAACGATAAAAAAAGGCTTTAAAGCCTTTCGTCGGGCCTTTAATAAAGAGATCCGTACCAGTTCACGTAAACCTGCTATTCACTGGTTAACCTGGTGTTTCCCGTTACTGCTTTTTTGGTTATTGAGCAGTAACTTTTCGGAAGGGACCCTGATGAATCTCCCTGTCGCCGTGGTCGATAACGACCACAGTGAACTCTCTCGTGAGTTGATCCGTAAATTGGATGCTAGTCCTCATGCTAAGCTAACTGAGTGGGAAGGGGGCTTAAATGAAGCCTTACATAAGATGCGTACGGCGCAAGATTACGGTTTAGTCTATATTCCGCCAGATTTCGAAAAGCATTTGCTTGCCGCGAAACAGCCTAAGGTTGCCTTTTACTATAATGCACTCTATTACGGCGCGGGCCTGTACTCTACTCAGGACTTTTCTGGATTGGTTACCGCGCTGAACAGTGAGTACCGCAGCGCCGTCGAGGCTAAAATTGGTAAGACAGCCCCAACCTTACCTTCGGTATCCTTAGTCTATCGTAGTCTATTTAATGCCAGTGGCAGTTATATCTATTACCAACAATTTGCGGCCACCATTCACCTTATTCAGCTGTTCGTGGTGACCAGTATGATCTACGTCCTTTCGCGCAGCAAACCCCTTATCTATACGGATCGTTTTGGCTGGGCGCTCTTGGGCAAACTCGCACCTTATACTTTGGTGTATACCACGATATTAATGGGCGAAATTGCCCTATTGGTTTGGGTATTCTCAGCACGATTTGTCGGGGACCCTTACTATATGTTTTTCGTTGCCTTCTTCTATATTATGGCCGCGCAAAGTTTAGGGCTGATGTTGTTCACCTTTACCCGTACGGCTATTAGTGCGTATACCCTAATGGCGATTTTTGTGACCATTGCTTTAGCCTTTTCTGGGCTGGGTATGCCCGAGTTATCGATGCCGTTACCGGCGCAGATTATTGCCAATATGGAACCGCTGACTCACGCCTTGTATGCCATGTTTGATCTGTTCATTCGCAAAGTCCCTGCTGAGCCGGTGATTGGCGTATGCGCGCTATTGGCTGTCTATCCAGTGATAGTGGGGCTTTTAGTATTCCGTCGTCTACCTAAGCGCTTACGCGACCAAGAGGCGATGGTATGAGTACCTATTGGGCTACCTTTAAAAAAGTGCTGGCAGGGATGCTAGAAAAGCCGATGTGGGCGATGCTGCTACTGTCACTCTGTATTATTAGCATGGTTTATGCCAAAGGCACGGTATGGGAAATGCCGGTTGGTGTGGTCGACCTTGACCATAGTTCAGCCAGCCATTTGTTAAGCCGTAATCTTGATGCGAGCCCCAAATTAAACGTAAAGTCTTACGATCAACTGGGGCAAGCCGAACGTGATATGGGCTACCGTAAGCTCTATGCTGTGATTGAAATTCCCGTTGATTTTGAAAAGAAGATGTTATCGGGTAAGAGTGTATCAATTCCGGTATTTGGCGATGCGACCAACCGTTTACCCAACGGCCAAATCCAACAGAATGTGTTGGCAGCCTATCAACAGATGCTTAACCAATACGAAGTTGAATTGATGATGAAAAGTCAATTTACGCAGTCTGAAGCGAACGTTGTGTTGACGCCGATGACGGGCTTGACCTTACCCTTGTTTAACCCAGGTATCAGTTTTGCAGCGATTATTTTTCCAGGCTTATTGGTCATGCTATTACAGCACTCATTATTGATCGCCAGTGTTAGGGTCTGCTTAATGATGAGCACAGAAGGGCGGCCTAAACTGCCGGTGGTACTGGGGGCGCTTTCAGCATTAATTCCTATTTGGTTATTCTTATCGATAGTGCTGTTCGCCCTGTGGCCATGGGTACTGGGCTATAAGCAGGCAGCCTCGATCCCTGAAATTTTACTGTTAACCTTTCCTTTCCTGTTAGCGGTATTAGGGCTGGGTCGTTTATTAACAGAATGTATCCGTCGTGTTGAGATCATTTATTTAACCCTTTCCTTCATCACTACGCCGGTCTTCTACATTTCTGGCACCATCTGGCCGTTACAAGCTATGCCGAGTCCGGTCAGGTTTATTTCTAGTATGTTTCCCTCAACGTGGGCGATTAAAGCTATTGCTGGGGTGAATCAGATGGGGTTATCGTTACGCGAAGCGATGCCCGATATCTGTATGTTGTTATTACTTTTTGCACTCTACAGTTTAGCTAGCTTTATACTGACCTTCCTCCGCGATAGACGGTTAATTAGTCGATTTATCCATCGCGGAAGTCAGCATTAAGAGCGTTATTTAGCGGGCCATGCTTGGGTAATCAGCGTGGCTCGCTGGGCAGCACTATAATCGACCAGTGAATTCTTATTCGTTGATCGCTGGGCAAGCTCAGTGACTTCGCTAACCTCAATAGACTCCTCACTCTCCCAAAATGGACTGCACGCATTGTCCATTATCCATAATTTCAGATGCTGTGCGGGAAACTGCTGCGGCGCCAATGGGAAAAGCTGATGGTTGAGTTTCTCCAATAACTGCTGCTGAAGGTCATTTTCGCTTTTTGCAAGCAGATCCAAAAAAGGCAGCAGTAATTGCCCACAGACTTTACCATGGTGCCACGTTTTAAAGGCGCCTATCTCACCCGCGATACCATGAATGACTCCCAGTCCGGCGCTTGCTAAGCAGAGACCCCCTAACCAAGAGGCGATTAACATTTTCTCCCGTGACGCTTCACCGCATTCATCATTCAAGGCAAGCGTTGGCCAAGCTTCAACAAATAACGCTAAGCCAGTGGTACTCAAGGCATGAATTAAAGGGGTGGCGGTACGTGAGAGATAGGCCTCGAACAGATGGGTAAAAGCATCGATGCCACAATTGGCGAGTACGGTTGAGGGAGATCCTTCCATCAATCTCGCATCTAAGATGGCATAATCGGGGACAAGATTAGGGTGGCGTAGTGAGGCTTTCGTTTTTAACACTTGTGTATCGGTCACCACCGCGTTTTGAGTGACTTCGCTGCCTGTCCCGGCAGTCGTTGGGATAGCAATCAAGGGTAAACGTTCACCGCTTAGGGGCGTGTCGCCGATTTTTTCGAGATAGCGTTCAGTGGTCAGCGGATGGCAGGCAAGCGTGCTAAACGCTTTGCCGGCATCGAGAGTACTTCCCCCACCGATAGCGATCACGGTACGACATTGGCCCCGCCAGGTTGCTACCCATTCATCAAGTTGTTGGGGCGAAGCTTCGTGGCTGACTTCGACTATGCCGACCAAGTGTGGGGCAAGGCTCGCTGATAGCGTCGTCCAGTGCCCCCCTTTTAGAAAAGAGGGTGAAGCAAACAGTAGTGCGTCTCCAGGAGTTTGACGTAATAGAGTGGGTAACTCCTGTAGCGATCCGCTGCCGCTGAGTGTCTGCTGGTTACTGCATAATGCGGTAATGAATGACATCGCAAGTCTCCTTTTTTGCTTAACGCTAGCGTTTATTTGACGCAAGGGTGTAGGTAATGATGCTACACCCTTATTCTGTTATCTCGCTAGGGGAAGGATTCTCAGAGTCTGTCTACCGCCAATAAAGGCTATCCGGCGATTAACGGGGCTTTATGCTGTTCGAGAAGATGCTGTAAATCTTCAACCACTAAGCTTAACTTTTCTGGTGTCGGTAAATGGCGGATCTGCTCTCGATACCGGCTCAATAAACTCTGTAATTGATCAAAGGCTCGCTCTCGCTGTAACGCCAGTTTACTGGTGGAAAGTAACGTAGCGCAGTCACGGATCTCTTGGTGGAATTCGGCCAAACCAGCAAAGTTGTAGATAGTGATCGCATTTATCCGTCGATAAATAATGATCAAATTTATTGCTAATTGATAGCGGTGCAACGATCGGCTATCCAAGGTAATTAACGACAAGAGCTGATCGTAAAGAGCACTTAATCGATTTTTCTTCCGCCGCTGAGGATTCGTCGTGAGGGTTTGTAAGGCAGTGACCAAGATATTACGGATCAGGGCATTAGCGAGATGCGTTTTATGCAGATCAGGGATAACCGCAATGATCACCATAGAGATTATTGCGCCAAGAATTTGCCCCAAACCACTGTCGAAGGTATGGCTGAAATTGAAGGTCTCTGGGTTAGTAATCGGGATTAAGTTAAAAATAAACATTAACGAGGCGCCACTGCCCACTATTTTGTATTGCACTGCCACAGAGAGGACAAAAACCAGAATTCCTAAAGCAATAAGTAGCAGGACAAAACTTTGTTGCGTGGCCGGTATAATCAGCAAATAAAACAGCATGCTAATCGGAACGATATAGATCATGCCATAAATAAAATCGAGGCCTAATGCTTTAGGATTCTCTGCCCGCATAGCGAGCGTGGTGACAATACTCGCGATAATCAAGAAGCCACTGATAGCGGTGGGATCCATGACTAACCATAACGCACACCCAATCGCGGTTGTGACAAAGGTTCTAATCCCGTTGATCAGCGCATGTCTACGTTGTGCGGTACGTGCCGTCGTTAAGGTATAACGGGCAATAATCTCTTTCTCAATTTGGTGCAGCGGTTGGTGTGAATGCAAACCACGTAATAAAATCCGTAACTCTTTCATCGCTTTAAGCCAAGCACTTAAAGAATATGGGGTTTGCGTGGCCGGTAACTGATGGATAAGGTAAGTGAACTGATGAAGTTTTTGATTTAACTGCTCGGGTGTCTGGCAGTCGTCTTGAAATAAAAAATACCAGTGGCTATTACGTTTATCGGGGCGTTGCTGGAAATAGAGTTGCGTCTCGTAGGTCAAGGTAAGGAGATGGAAGAGGATCCCATTAATGCCCTTTAGGCGACGATGCATCATTACCGAATAATGTGAAGATTCCATACGCAGGGTTTGGCGCATGGCTTGTAACGCCTTAGCCTGTGTCAGTCGGTCACGGAAGATTTCCTCGAATTGCTGAGTATCATCACTGGTAAAACAATAGGATAAGAGTTGGTAGCATTGCTGAGGTAATTCGGCAATCCGCTGATCGATAGTGCGTTTAACCGAACGAGGTAAAAAGAGTAAATCAGAAAATATCAGACAAAGCAGGCCTAAAGTAATTTCAAAGAAACGGTAGAGGGCTATCTGCAGTACGTCTTGCGGGGTCTGCCAAGCTGTGACTAAGATGATGAATACAGAGTAACCTGCCAAGCCGAAAGCATAACTAATCTCTTGCTTCACAACGGTAAACAACCAAGAGAAAAATCCCGCCCATGCACAGCAGGCCAAGAGCAATAATATTGGTGCCCGACTGAAAAGCGATATGATCACTACGCCGCCGATACAGCCGACAGCGGTACCAATCAAGCGTAGAAATCCTCGAAAGCGCAGTACGCCACTCATCGGCTCGCCACCACTGGCAAAAGCAGGGGAGGCGGCGATGATAGCGACTGTCATCATTGACCATTTCGGGGTATCGAGTTCCAGTATAAAACTTAATGCCAGTGCCAAGAGCAGCGCACAGGTGGTCTTACAGGCAAATCGTAGCCGGTAAAAAAGAGAGTTATGCATTGTTTTTATAATCTAAAAATAAAATTTAGAAAAAGGGGTTATGCCTATGGGCAAGGCTAAATTAGGGGCAAACTAGACGGTTGAAAACATGGTGGCGTTTCCACAAATTGGCGTGAAAGTTATCTTACGCCTTTCCTTAAAAAGTGAAAGTATGATTAGCATCAAAAAATGAGGATTTTTTTGTGGCGATTTATTTTATTTATCGTGGGCACGCCAATTTCGATAGGTTAATGCCCCAGCGAAAGTGGCGTCTTAAGGTAATTAAAGAGCGGGCGTCTCGGATAGTGCCGGCTGCTCACGAAGAAAAACGCCAATGACATCTTTAGGTGGGATCCCGCCCGCTTGACCAATCAACCATCCCACGGCACCACGATGATAGCTGCTGTGATGCAGGACATGCTCAAGCATTTCGCAGGCCCTCATCGACCCCTGACTTCCATCGACGTAGGTAAAGGCAATAGGTTGAGTCGACGAAGCCTGATGGGGGGCATAGGAGAGATACCAATCACTACAGCGTGCCATTGCGTGTGAAAGTTCGGAAATCGTTGGTGTCTCGAGGGTATTTAATGCTCGATACCCGTGGTCGATTCCCTGCAAATTACCTTTAAAAATCTCATCAACAACATAAATATGATTCATCAATCTAATCATTATTTTTTTCTGCTCGGCATACAGCGCATCATCAATGGTGGCGATAGCCTTTAAGGTCAGCTGGTCAGCCCAACGCTTAAAAGAGATTAAAGTAGTTATATCCAGGGTCATTATGTCGAAATCCACATTCAGGGATGAAGCGCTGATTATTCAACGCTCGGTCATAAAAAGCGAGGCCATTTTATCCAGCAGTGCGCACTCTCTTGCAAGCCAGGATGTCCTGGGGCAAGGTAAGGTTTTTAGGGGGTGGACAATGATTGATGCGTTAGACCATGTACATGTGTATGTAGAGGATGTTCCCCTCGCGGCGGAATGGTATCGACGAATGCTAGGCTTTGAATTCGATCCTGCCTTCGCGCAGTGGTACGTGGAGGGTGGACCTTATGTGATTCGCTGTGCAGCCGCCGCACTGTCTCTTTTTCAGCGCACCTCGCCCAAGCCAGGCAACACTATCGCCTTCGCGATACAAGCCACAAGGTTAAAGGTATTATTGGAGAGATTAGCACAGCATGAGCTTGCCTTTACTATTGTCGACCATCAATTAACCTGGTCAGTCTATTTTACTGATTGCTGTGCGAATCCCATTGAAGTCACCTGTAATGATTACGAAGCAGCGACGCCCATTATGGTTGCTGCCAGCGCATCATTACCGCCCGTTAATTACGGGGCGTAGATAAACAAGCCGCGTAGGGGCCGGTGATACCTTTATGACGAGGATAATCGAGATCACCCCATTTGCTGGTGGTGATGCCTAAATTTAACAGTGATTCTAATAAGGTGACTGCTGCACCCACACCATCAATCACCGGCATTTGTAATTCTTCACTTAACTCCGCTGCCAGATCAGCCATGCCCCCACATCCTAAAATAATCGCCCCGACATTATCTTGGTGTTTGGCATTAAGGCAGTATTCGCGTACTTTTTGTTGTGCCAACCCACTGCCATCTTCAAGACTGAGAACGGGTAGATCAATAGCGTGTACCGCGGCACACTGTTCGTGAAACCCATAGCGATGCAGCAAATGGCGCGCAATAATTACGGTGCGGGGGAGAGTGGTGACAATCGAAAAGCGGGTCGCGACTAAGCTGGCGACATGCATAGCCGCTTCAGCAATCCCCAAAACCGGGCCTTTAGCCAGTTCACGCGCAGCCAGTAGCCCTGGATCGCCAAAACAAGCAATGATATGACCCTGCACACCACGCTCCTCGCCTTCTTTAATCTGCTGTAGAATTCCTAGTGTCGCCACCGCTTCATCGAAATGCCCTTCAATAGACGGAACCCCCTCTTTAGGGCATACGGCATCAATCTCAACGCGAGAGCTGGCAATAGTACGTGCTGTCTGTGCCATAGTGTCGGTCATGGCCTGACTGGTATTAGGGTTAATCAATTGAATCCGATGGCGGCGCATAACATCTCCAAAAAAAGTCAATGCACACAAGTTGTGCAAGGTAGGGGTTACTGCACTCTAATGAATCTCTTATCATTACTGCAAGGGATAATTTATAGCGTTTTCATATCAGGGCTGAGGCTGTGCTAGGCGACAACGGGTGGTTGAAATTATTGTTTCAGTAAAAAAATAATTGGTATGTTATTTGCAAAGCTACTGCCATCAGTTCGATTTCGTTTACGAGGATGGCATTATGGCACAGCAAGATTCGACCACTTCACACCCTTACCCGGCGAGTTACAGCCCAAAACTGACCAACGATGATTTGGCGCCCGTTACCCATCAGCATTGGTCTTGGTATAATATTTTCTCGTTCTGGATGTCGGATATTCACAGTATGGGCGGTTATGTGGTTGCTGCCAGCTTCTTCGCGCTAGGCTTGGCCGGTTGGCAGGTTCTACTCTGTTTACTGGTGGGGATCTGTATCGTGCAGGTCGCGGCCAATCTAATCGCTCGACCTAGCCAGCTGACCGGTGTGCCTTACGCTGTGGTCTGTCGTCAAGCATTCGGAGTTTTTGGCGCAAACATTCCAGCCGTTATCCGTGGACTGATTGCTTTCGCATGGTACGGTATTCAAACTTGGCTCGCCTCCAATGCGCTGCTATTAGTGTTATTAAAATTTTGGCCAAGCCTGACCCCGTTGACCGTCCCACACTTTGTTGGGCTTTCAGCCTTGGGTTGGATCTGTTTTGCGGTGATGTGGTTCCTGCAAGCGATGGTATTTTGGCGGGGCATGCGCACCATCCAAGCCTTTATCGACATTGCCGGACCTGCGGTCTATATCGTGATGTTAGCCTTAGCCGTATGGATTATTTCACAAACCGGTTGGCAGGGGATTTCGCTGACCTTATCCGATAAGACGTTGAGTACCTCGCAACAAACGTGGCAGATGATTACTGCCGTATCGCTAGTGGTCTCTTATTTTTCAGGTCCTTTACTGAATTTTGGTGACTTTGCCCGTTATGGTAAGTCAATGAAAGAGGTACGTCGTGGTAACCGTTGGGGCCTGCCTTTCAACTTTTTACTCTTCTCAGTCATTACGGTGGTGATCGTTTCTGGTACCAAAAGTTTATATGGTCAGATGATCACTGACCCAATTGAAACCGTTGCCCATACTGGTAACGGGATGGTGATGGCATTAGCACTATTAACCATGATTACCGCTACCGTGGGAATTAATATTGTTGCCAATTTTGTCTCGCCTGCCTTCGACTTTTCAAACTGTGCACCGCAAAAAATCAGTTTTCGACTGGGGGGGATGATTGCAGCAGTGGGGTCAGTGCTTCTAACCCCTTGGAACTTATTCCAATCGCCAGAACTGATTCATTATAGTTTAGATGTATTAGGTGCCTTTATCGGGCCGTTATTCGGGATCTTATTATGCGATTTTTATTTGATTAAACGCGGTAAGATTGATGTCGATGATCTATTTAATGCGTCAAAACAGGGGCGTTATTGGTATCAAGGGGGAGTGAACCTGCGTGCCATTGCGGCTTTAGTCCCCGCGGTCGCGATCGGCCTAGTGATCAGTTTCATTCCTAGCCTCCATGCGGTGGCCAATTTTAGTTGGTTTATTGGCGTAGGCATTGCAGGGGTGGCGCATTTTCTTTTGCATCCGCGTGAAGCCATCGCTTCTCAATCCGCCCCCTTATCAACACTGGTTACCTCGAAAGAAATATGATTTTGTGGGCAATCGATAGTGCCTAATCGAAACTGAAGGTATACTGCGCATCCCTTAGGTTGTGGATGTCGCAGTCGATTATGGTTAACTCAAATACTCTTATTGAGCAGTTATGTGAGAAAGGTTGGTATTACCAACAAAACGTTATTCCGGGCGAATGGGTGATGGCTTTAGCTGACCTCTGTCATAAACGAACCTTCTTACAAGCGGGGATTGGTCAAGGGATCAAAAATATCATTAACGAAGCGATCCGCTCAGACAGTATTAGCTGGATTGACCCGCAAGAAAACGACCCTGCAGTGGTCTATTATTTGACGTTAGTTGACCAGATCAAACAGCTTCTTAACCGGGAATTTTATTTAGGGTTAAATGGTTTTGAAGGACACTTTTCTCGTTACCCGCAAGGGGCATTTTATAAGCCGCATTACGACTGCTTCGCCCAAGACAAACGCCGTGCGGTGACCTTGATATTTTATATCAATCAGAACTGGCAACCGGAAAATGGCGGGCAGCTCTGTTTGCATTTACCGGAAGGTAAGAAGGTGATTGAGCCGGTAGCAGGCAGTATGATTTGTTTCCTTTCCGAACAAATATTGCATGAAGTTTTACCTACCCAAGTCGAACGGATGGCGTTGACCGGATGGTTTGTCCGTCACCAAGGACAAGATTACTTTTACAGCTAACCGTAGAAAAATTTCCCCGCTCAATTTTCAGAAATGTGATCAGCATGCCATACTAATGGCTTGCTTTTTTTTATGTGGCAAATCTGCCCAGTTTTTTTTCACACAGTAATGTAAGAGGTCGTTGTGTCACAAACGAAAACTGAACATCTAGGATTGGCCCAGTTAGCCCTTGCGCTTGGCGGTTTCGCTATCGGCACCGGTGAATTTGTCATCATGGGATTGCTGCCAGATGTGGCGCATGGATTGAATAGTTCGATTACTCGGGCTGGGGATGCCATCAGTAGCTATGCCCTGGGCGTAGTGGTGGGTGCGCCGCTAATTGCCGTACTCTTTTCGCGGGTTTCGCGCCAACGATTACTCATTGCCTTAATGGGACTCTTTGCCCTAGGTAATGCGGCGAGCGCGCTAGCGCCTGGCTATCTCTCTTTTGTGTTGATGCGTTTTATCACCGGTCTGCCTCATGGTGCCTTCTTTGGGGTAGCATCGTTAGTCGCCGCCTCGATGGTGCCTGCACATCAGCGTGGCAAGGCGATAGGCCGGATGATGCTGGGCTTAACCGTGGCAACATTACTCGGCGTGCCTGCTGTATCCTGGATTGGCCATCACTTAAGTTGGCAGTTAGCCTTTTGGTTTGTCGGGGCCTGTGCCTTGATATCGCTGCTGATGATTATTCGCTATGTGCCTTTCAGTCCAGGGGATCGCTCAGCACATCCACTGCGCGAGCTGACTGCCTTAAAGAAGCCCCAAGTCTTATTGACATTACTGACTGGCGCAACCGGCTTTGGCGGGATGTTTGCGGTCTTTAGCTACATTACCCCGACGATGATCCACTATGCAGGGATGAGTGAGGCTCAAATTCCTTGGGTGATGGCTGCGTTTGGTCTCGGGATGATTGTTGGCAGTACCTTGGGTGGAAAGTTTGCCGATTGGAGTGTGCGTAAGACAATTGGTTTATCGTTACTTTGGAATATCGCTATTATGGTGCTGTTCTGTTTCCTCTCGAAGTATGTTGTGACTGGCTTTTTGGCGGCTTTCTTGATTGGTACGGCAGGGCTTTTAATTCCTTCCCTACAAATCCGTTTGATGGATGTTGCCGGCGACGCGCAAACTTTAGCGGCCGCGATGAATCACTCGGCGCTGAATATGGCTAATGCGTTAGGCGCTTTCTTGGGCGGCGTCGTGATTGATGCGGGCTTAGGTTGGGTATCCACAGCTTGGGTAGGAACAGTATTGGCGGTAATGGGGCTAATTATTTTCTTACTCTCGTTACGGGTGAAACGCTAATTTCCTTTCGAGCCTTCCCGGCCCCTAAGGGGCCGGGAAAGGTTATCACGATTTATGCTTTTGACGACTACGACGTAATCGAAGCCCAATCAGCAATAAGATCACTACGAGAATACCTACCGCAATGCCTGGCACCATATAAGGTTGTGCTGCAGCCAAGAAAGGTAAACGTCCCCCTTTACGCATCCATGCTACATCGCCCGCTTTCACCGTAACCGACGGATTTCCATAGTTATGCAGAACATAATTACTGATATCGGCTATTTGTTGATCGGTCAGTTGATCCACATAAGTCGGTGAACTGAAGGCGGGCATGAGTACGTCATGATCTTTAGTCGTCCTTCTTACGCCGAATAAAATGGCTGAGACCAGATTATCAGGACGGATCATACCGGTCGCCGTATTATGGAATAGTGAAGGATAGGCTTGGTTTTGACTTCCCGAACCATCCGGTTGGTGACAGCTCGCACAGTTACCACTGAATAACTTCGCCCCTGAATCGAGGGCATCATAAGCATTATTCGGTGCATCACCGCGAATTGCTGTTTCAACACTCACGGGTTTGCCATAAGTGTAGGCTGGAGCAGTTTCTCCTTCGCTACGGATAGGCGCGGTCTGTTTAAGGTAAACAGCAATTGCTTTAAGATCGCTATCCGGGAGGTATTGTAAGCTATGTTCTACCGCTTCCGCCATGCCGCCAGCCGCTTGGTTTTTCCCTACGGCACGTCCAGTTTTCAGGTAGCTAATTAGCTCATCTTCACGCCATCCACCAATGCCACTGATTGAGTCAGAGGTAATATTGGGCGCGTACCAACTCCCTAACGGTGCACCAGCCAGAGGCTGATCGTGTTTCTCTGCCATCATAAAGTTACGTGGAGTGTGGCAGGTATCACAGTGCGCAAGTCCATTGACCAGATAATTTCCGCGGTTCCACTCCGCGCTTTTACTCTGATCCACTTTATAGCTGTCAGTGCTGCCGAAAATCGCGTTCCACATACCCATGCTAAAACGTAGATTGAAGGGGAAGGGAAGCTTGGTCGGCGTATTGGCTTGGTCTACCGGTTTTACCCCGTGCATAAAGTAGGCATAGAGTGCATGCACATCTTCGTCTGTCATAAGATGATACGAGGTGTAAGGCATTGCCGGATAGAGATGAGCTCCATCAGGGCGAATACCTTCACGAATCGCTTTAGCAAACTGCGCTTCACTATATCCCCCAATCCCTTGTGGCGATGGGGTGATGTTAGTGGCATAAATTGCGCCCATCGGGGAAGCAATAGCATAGCCACCCGAAAAAGCCGTTTTACTCCCGGGTGCGGTGTGACAGGCTTGACAGTCGGAGGCGATCGCCACTTTCTCACCTTGGGCAATGAGTGCCGCGCCGTTATCTTGCTCGGCTTGGGCATAGGCTAGTGGGCTACAAGCCGTGAAGGTGAGTAGCAATGCTAAGGTTTTATTTAGCCGCATGATTAAACTCCCCCTTTTAAACGTTGAGCCATATCGTGCGCCGCTTTCAACCCTAACGCTGCCATGGTGAGGGTACTATTGACCACGCTTGCCGAGGGTATAGCACCGCCGCCCGGTAACCATAGGTTTTCGTGATCGAAGGTGCGGCAATTACTATCTACCACTGCATTCTTCGCAGAATCGCCCATGATGGTGCCACCCATAATATGGTTATTGGCATTGAGGCTAGTGGTGATGTTGAACTCTTTGGCGTTAAACAGCGAACCGATGTGGCGAAGCTGATCGTGGGCGGCCTCTGCACCTTTGCGCACATAATCGCCGACATCGTAGTGAATATCCGGACAGGCTAGGCCATGGGCATCTTTACGATCTGCACTGAGTGTAAGGCGGTTATCAGGGTCCGGTAAAGGCTCTAAGCTTATCGATAAGTCAACACCGTGTGTAGAACGATAACGGATCTCTTCATCCAATGCTTTCCCCACCAACCCTTTCGCGAGTGCCTGTTTAGTTGCGGGCACCACACGTGAAATATTGTTGAGGATCATTTTATTCGCTGAATAATCCCGACGGAAGTCGCCATCACGCGGGCCGACCATGCAGCTACTCTGCGCTGGACCGCGACCCAACCACATTGGCTCTTCAGTTAAGAAGCTGCAGTGGAAGCCAGAGTGGTCCATCATATTGCGGCCGACCATGTCAGAACTGTTAGCAATACCGGTCGGGTTAGCCTTATTCGCGGCTAGCAGAAGTAGACGTGGCGTTTCAATACCATTACAGGCGAGAGCAAACATCTTGGCTGAGGCTTTGTGTGAAGCCTTTTGATTATCGAGCCAGTGTACGGCAGTGATGCGGTTTTGACTGTCGGTATCAATCTTATAGACTACGGATTCTGACAGTACGACCGCGCCTTGGCGTTCGGCACGTTCGACATGATGAATACCATTATACATTGCGCCAATCGGGCAAATAGGTTGGCAGTTGTTATTACCGCAGCAGACTGGGCGTCCTTCCCAAGGGCGAGTACTCCGTCCTTGCGGGATAGGGACTAAGTTGTAGCCGTGTGGGTTGACCACGCTAGCAAAATAGTTATCACCATGGGCGAAAGGCACCATATCCATCGGATAAGGTCGGCTACGTTCGGCGGGCGATTGCATTGCGGGATCTTGCGGGCCGGCAACGCCAATTTCATATTCGGCTTCACAGTACCACGGCTCGAACTCTTGATAGGAGATTGGCCAGTCGCGTCCGACGTTGTATTTGCGTTGCATCTCGAAGTCGCTTGGGTGATGACGCCAGCAAGAGGCCGCCCAGTGCCATGTCGTACCTCCGACTGTCCGTAAATAGCCTTGTTGGAAACTGCCTGCGCTTGGGCCAGTCACATTGACGTAGTTATTCGGTGGAAAGTAGAGCGGGGCAGGGGCCAAAGGGGATTGTGGATACAATCCTTGGAAATCGGACCCCGCGCGATTGGCAAACGGCATATTACGCCAGTTTTCGACCGCTTGCGCACGAGTGATCCGCAGACCAGCTTCCAGCACTAAAACAGAGTAACCCTGCGCGACCAGTCGGTCCGCCATCATACCGCCGACAATTCCGGATCCAACGATCACAACATCGGCGCTCACATCGCCACTTGCAGTAAATTCTGGTTTTTTCATGATGATTAATTTTTTTGTTATTTATTTTATGTATGAGTTATTACAGCGCATCGATAACGGCCGTGCTGTTTGCATCGGGGACTGGGGCAGTCCACCAAAGCGGACCATTGCCACAATAAGTTGGGACAACTAACCCGTCACTGACTGTGCGATACATCCACGCTTGCTGATAGCTAACTAAAATACCGTGGTAATCATCCCCGACAGTGCCGGTATACCAAGCTGTTACGATTTGTTGTAACAGTGTCTGTAGACCTGCCCCTTGAGCCTTCTCAGCAAAACTGGCAGCACTCATTCCCTCTTGAATCAATTGGACTAAGGGGGTGATCTGTTGGGCAAAAGATGGGGACTTTTTAACAAAAGCATTAAAGAAATGTGCCGCCAGTTCAGCGTTCACTTGTTTATGCTCGGTTATCGTCTGCGTGACCTTGATGAAAGCGCGTAAGGTGTCACCCGAAGAAGAGACATTTTGCGCAAGCCCGCTGAGAGGGACTGAGGTGATCAAACACCCTGCGGTAATCACGAGCGAGTTTTTTAAGAAACGACGGCGGCTGGTATCGGTACCAGTTGTGTCACAATCTGATTGAGGGAAGTTAGGAGTCATGGGCTTCAAACTGGAATGTGATAAAGTTCACATAATATAGTGAAATGAGTCTTAAATGTAAAAACATTATAATGTTTAGGGACAAAAAAAAAGACAGCGGTAAGCCAGTCGCTTACCGCTTGAGGCGATTACTGACGATGGGTCGATACGCGTTGATGGATAGCTTCACTGCGTCCAGCGAGTCCGACTAAAGTGATCTCACATCCATGACGATGATAACGTTGTTCGATCGAATCAAGCACACTCACACTCGAGGCATCCCATACCTGAGCATCAGACAGGTCGATAATGACCTGTTTGGGATCATTGGCGTAGTCAAAATGTTCATACAGGTCATTACTACTGGCGAAGAAGAGTGGACCTTGTACATGATAGGTGACACGCGCTCCATCCTGCGAAAGTGAACGCTGCGCAACAATAATATGACTAATACGTCTGGCAAACAGCAGTGTCGCAAAGACTGCTCCGACCACCACGCCGAGTGCTAAATTACTGGTCCACACTGTAACAATGACGGTAAAGAGCATGATCAAGGTTTCGCTCACCGGTAATCTGCGCAGAGTCTTAGGCTGCAAGCTGTGCCAATTGACCGTTTTAATCGAAACAATCACCATAATGGCCGCGAGAACCACCATCGGTATTTTCGCCATGACCTGACTTAAAACACTGACTAACAGGAGCAGTACACAGGCGGCGACAACGGTAGAGACTCGACTGCGCGCTTTACCTAGCTCTACGTTAACAATCGTTTGACCGATCATGGCACAGCCGGCGACGCCACCGTAAAAGGCGGCTAGGATATTTGCGATACCTAAGCCCCACGATTCACGATGTTTATTTGATTGGGTATCCGTTAATTCGTCAACCAGTTTTGCCGTTAGCAGCGACTCCATTAACCCGACCAGAGCCACACTAATGGCAGCAGGCCAGATAATTTGTAGCGTATGCCAATTTAACGGGACTTGTAGTGAATTGAAGCCCGGTAAGCCTGGAGACATACTGCCTTCATCGCCGACATTAGGTAACTGCAGGCCAGTGTAGGCAACAATAGCAGTAAGTAACACAATGGCGATAAGTGGAGCGGGAATAGCGGTAAACAGGCGGGGTAAACCCAATACAATGAGTAAGGTTACCGCGAAAAATAGCCAGACCATGGGGCCATGCCCAATGATATGCGGGACCTGTGCCATAAAGATCAGAATACCTAACGCATTCACAAACCCCGTCATCACGGATTGCGGGATGTAACGCATCATTCTTGCTAATCCCAACCAACCAAAGAGAATTTGTAAGGTGCCGGCCATTACCACAGTGGGGAGTATGTACTCCACTCCCTGCGCGGCGACCATCGGCCCAATCACCAAGGCGACGGATCCGGCTGCGGCACTCACCATCGCCGGACGACCACCAATTAAAGAAAGGGTTAAACAGATGACAAAGGAGGCGATCAAACTGACTTTGGGGTCGACCCCCGAGATCACTGAAAACGAAATGACCTCAGGGATTAGCGCGAGGGCCGTTACAATCCCCGCTAAGCTCTCGGTGATCAGTTTCCCGGGGGAGGTGAGTACCGTTTTTACTTGCCCAGCTTTTGCTGCAGAACAGGGTTCCATTCACTTTACCTTGTTAAAAACTTATTTTTTATTATTGATCTTGCCTGAAAAGAGAAATCTCAACACAGGAATGCGTAGATGAATCTCGTAAAGCATAAATGATACGCCAAAAACCATGGCTAATCCTGCAAAAAAACCAAGGTAATTATTGTGGATCATGGGACTCAAGTATAAGCCATACACAAGAGTGAGTGGGTGGTGAACTAAGTAGATAAATAACGATGCGTTAACTAAATAGCTGACCGCAGGAGAGTGGATATTCAACAATCGGTAGCCACTGCTAAAGCAGATATTAAGCATACATACCCCCATGACCATTGAAATTAAAGCGTCAAGCTCATAGAGCCAACCATCACCCGAACTGTAATGCTGGTTATAGTGATACGCACAGAAGGCCACAATGGTACCCATCCACAACAATGGATGAGGCTTAATAAACAGGGCTTTGAGAGAGGTTATCTGCCACGCCAATGCTCCCAGCATAAAAAAGGGTAGATAGAATAACACCTGCATCACCACAATATTCATTAATGCATCTTTCATGACCAAGGGCAGGCTGAATAATAATACTCGGCGTAGCAAGCACCACACCAGAATACAGAGTGTTAGCCCCCCCAGCACGTGCCACCAGCCAAGCTGTTTACCCTGCCATTGCTCAGTATGCTGTTTTAGCCAATGAAATAATTGATAACCGATCATCGTTAATAGACAAAGGATTAATAAAAACCATAAGTGGGAAATAAGCTCCCAACACAGAGTGTTATATTTTTCATATAGCGTAAATTGAGACCAATGAGGAAATTTATCCGACACATTTTTTAAAAGTAAAAACTGCGGCAACGTTATTAGCGGTATAGCGGCTAAAAAAGGAATTCCTACGCGCTCCAGTCGAATTTTTAACCAGCGATGAGGCGAGTAACGTAAGAAAAGCATATAGGAAAAGTAGCCGGAAATAACAAAGAAGACTTGCATCCGAAATGAGTGAATAAATTCATTAAAAAGGGTCAATCCAAACGATGAGGTTGGGCTATTGACGGTCCAATGCTGGGAAGAATAAATCAGTGAGACGTGGAAAGGTACACCGAGCAACATCAGAATGGCACGGATAGAATCAAGGAAATATTCACGTTGTTGGGGTTGGGTGGACATCTTCTGTACTCATCGTCTAGGGTGCATTTTGCACGATTACGGCTAAGATTAGGATAAGTATATCAGACAACATTCCGCGAATTGGGGTTTCGTAAAACTATCCGAAAAATCCTGCTTTTTTAATAAAAATAAACTATCACTCTAAGATGACTGTCAGAATGTGTGTGAATCAATTATTATAAGCTTAGTTAGTTTGGAACCTATTTTTAAGGGGGCGATGTGCTCATCAAGAAAGATACTACATATAAAGGACGACAGCTCAAGTGGGTTGGCGCAGCGGTACTTGTCGCACTCTACACGAGCAATAGCTGGGCATTTAGTATCGACGATGTCGCTAAGCAAGCTAAATCGTTAGCGAATAAAAACTACCAAGCTCCAAACAGTAATTTGCCTTCGCAACTTCGCGAATTAAAATATGCCGATTATCAACAAATCCAATTTAAGCGCGATAAAGCTTATTGGTCAAAACTGCACACGCCTTTTAAACTCGAGTTTTATCATGAAGGGATGTATTTTGATCAAGCCGTCAAAATAAATGAAGTCACTGCCTCTACCGTTCATGAAATTAAATACGACCCGGCCTATTTTGATTTTGGTAACGTCCCACATGATGCCAATACCCTGAAAAATTTAGGCTTTGCCGGCTTCAAAGTACTTTACCCACTGAACAGCCGTAAGAAAGAAGATGAAATTAGTAGCTTCTTAGGCGCGAGCTATTTCCGAGTTATCGGCGCCGGTCAAACCTATGGCTTATCTGCGCGGGGCCTGGCTATTGATACTGCAGTGCCTGCAGGTGAAGAGTTCCCTCGCTTCAAAGAGTTTTGGATAGAACGTCCAACCGCTAATGCAAAACAGTTAACCATCTACGCGTTACTGGATTCTCCTCGCGCAACAGGCGCTTACCGCTTTATTATCCATCCAGGAAAAGAGAGTACGGTCGATGTTCAATCCCGCGTTTACTTGCGTGACACTGTCACCAAATTAGGGATTGCACCGCTGACCAGTATGTATCTTTTCGGTGCAAATCAACCTTCACCGGTGATTAACTATCGCAATGAATTACACGATTCGGATGGCCTCTCAATCCATAACGGTAATGGCGAATGGATTTGGCGTCCGATTAATAACCCTCGTCGTTTAGGGGTGAGTACCTATCAAGTAGAGAATTTAAAAGGTTTCGGTTTACTGCAACGTAATCGCGACTTTAGCCATTACCAAGACTTAGACGATCGTTATGACCAACGTCCGAGTGGTTGGGTGGAACCTATCGGTGATTGGGGCAAAGGGCATATCGAGTTGGTAGAAATTCCGACCAATGATGAAACCAACGATAATATCGTTGCCTTCTGGAGCCCAGAACAATTGCCTGAAGCGGGCAAAGAGATGAAGTTTAATTACCGTTTGCACTTCACGCGTGACGAATCTGCTTTGCACGATAATAACCTCGGCTGGGTACAAGATACTTTACGCTCAACCGGTGATGTCAAACAGTCGAATTTGGTACGTCAACCTGATGGCAGCATCGCCTTCATCGTCGACTTTGTCGGTAAGAACCTGAGCAAAATGTCGAGCGATGCGAAAATTGCGCCAGCAGTGAGCATTGGTAAAAATGGCGAAATCGTTGAACAAAACGTTCGTTACAATCCAGTGACTAAAGGCTGGCGTTTGACCTTACGTTTACGTGTGAAAGATCCAAAACAAGTGACCGAGATGCGTGCTGCGTTAACCAGCAACGATAAACCATTGACCGAAACGTGGAGCTATCAGTTACCTGCCAATGAATAAATCAACGTTTAACTCTAAACACTACATTGACACTCTGCCGCTTGATGCGGCAGAGCAGTCTTCGCTGCTTAGCGCTGAGGTGACTAAGGAAAGTTTTGCTCAGTTCCACCACAAGCTAGGCCATGATCATACCGCTAGCGAGCGTGATGAAGATGCGGCGCTTGCTTCGGTTTCTTCACGTGTGAAAATGGCGTGGTCAGGTGCAACACATAACGATGCACAATTTGCCGAAGATGATCTTAAGCGTACTACCTTAAAGGCAATGCCTCCGGTGCGTCGTGCATTGATGTCCCCTGACGTTTGGGAAACTAACCCTATTACGCGGGCATGGCGTTCGCTGCGCGGTAAGTCACGCAAGCAGCGTGAGCGTCTGCAGGATGCGCCAACCCGCAATTCAGAAGAGAAATGGCGTGTGGTGGGAACGATCCGTCGTTACATTCTATTGCTTCTGACTTTAGCGCAGACTGTCGTGGCCACTTGGTACATGAAGACTATCTTGCCTTATCAAGGTTGGGCGTTAATCGATCCCACACAACTCTTCACACCAGATTGGAAGCAAGCAGTACTTCAAATTCTACCCTATGTCCTGCAGACGGGGATTTTATTCCTCTTTGCGATTCTTTTCTGCTGGGTCTCTGCCGGTTTCTGGACCGCATTGATGGGCTTCCTGCAACTACTGATAGGTAAAGATAAATACAGTATTTCTTACGGTACGGTGGGCGATGAGCCACTGAATCCGGAGAATCGTACTGCGCTTATCATGCCGATCTGTAACGAAGATGTGCAGCGAGTCTTTGCCGGGTTAAGAGCAACATGGGAATCTGTCGTACGTAGTGGTAATAGTGAGCACTTCGACGTCTATATCCTAAGTGATAGCTACGATGCGGATATTGCGATAGCCGAGCAGAAAGCGTGGATGGAGCTAGTTCGGGACGTGGGCGGAGCAGGGCAGATTTTCTACCGTCGTCGTCGTCGTCGCGTTAAACGTAAAAGCGGTAATATCGATGATTTTTGCCGCCGTTGGGGCCAAAACTACGCTTATATGGTGGTATTGGATGCCGACAGTGTCATGAGCGGCGAATGTTTATCTGGCCTAGTGCGGATGATGGAAGCTAATCCTAATGCAGGGATTATTCAATCCTCACCAAAAGCCTCTGGAATGGATACGCTTTACGCGCGTTGTCAGCAATTCGCTACCCGTGTCTACGGGCCGCTCTTTACTGCGGGACTGCACTTTTGGCAGCTCGGAGAATCCCACTACTGGGGACATAACGCCATTATTCGGGTTAAACCCTTTATTGAGCACTGTGCCTTAGCCCCGCTACCGGGTGAAGGCTCCTTTGCCGGTTCTATTATGTCGCATGACTTCGTTGAAGCCGCATTAATGCGTCGTGCGGGTTGGGGAGTCTGGATTGCCTACGATTTGCCTGGTTCTTATGAAGAGCTACCCCCAAACCTGTTAGACGAGCTGAAGCGTGATCGCCGCTGGTGTCATGGTAACTTGATGAACTTCCGCTTGTTTATGGTAAAAGGTATGCACCCGGTTCACCGTGCAGTCTTCCTGACGGGCGTTATGTCATACCTGTCTGCACCCTTGTGGTTTATGTTCCTGGCCTTGTCCACGGCGTTACAGGTGGTCCACTCCTTGGTGGAGCCGACGTACTTCTTGCAACCTCGTCAGCTTTACCCAGTCTGGCCACACTGGCGTCCTGAGTTAGCCATTGCGCTATTCTCTACAACCTTAGTGCTCCTTTTCCTGCCGAAGATGCTAAGTGTATTGCTGATTTGGTGTAAGGGTGCAAAACCTTATGGCGGCTTTATTCGCGTCTTTATCTCGCTGATCCTGGAAATGCTGTTCTCGGTCCTGTTAGCGCCAGTCAGAATGCTGTTCCACACCTTGTTTGTGGTGAGTGCGTTCTTGGGCCTAAAAGCCGTTTGGGATTCTCCGCAGCGTGATGACGATTCCACTCCATGGAGTGAAGCTTTCCGCCGTCATGGGTCTCAGATGCTATTAGGGATCGTCTGGGCCGCAGGAATGGGCTATCTGGATCTTAACTTCCTATGGTGGTTAGCCCCTATTGTCGGCTCTTTGATTCTCTCGCCGATTGTGTCGGTTATTTCAAGCCGCACTACTGTTGGGTTGGCGTCACGTCGTGCGAAACTCTTCTTAATTCCTGAGGAGTACGATACACCGCAAGAGTTGATTGATACGGATAACTATGTGCTGCTTAATCGCCAACGTGTTTTAGAAAATGGCTTTATGCATGCCCTGTTCCACCCGTCATTCAACGCGCTAGCGACCGCCCTAGCCACCGCACGTCACTTACAAAGCGATCTGCTGGAGCATGCGCGTGAGCGTCAGATTGATCAATTGTTGAGTGAATCACCGGAAAAAAGCAGTGCGAATCAGCGCTTATTGGCCATCAGTGATCCAGTAGTCTTAGCGCGGTTACACAGCCGCTTGTGGCAGCAGCAGGATAAATATCGACAATGGCACGAGAGCTACGCCAAACTCGAATTTAATCCCAACGCTTTACAAGTTAACTGATAAAGAGGCGGCGTAAGCCGCCTTTTTTAATGGGTTTATGCCGTTATGATAAAAAAACTCTGTATTGTGCTGTCGATTGTGATGCTTACTGGCTGTGGCAGTATTATCAGTCGAAGTGTTGCGGGGCAGGGACAGGGGCACCAGTATTACCCCGGCGTGCAGTGGGATCTGCGCCAAGGCTATTGGCGCTTTTTAACGATCCTCGATCTCCCGCTTTCATTGATTGTTGACACCTTTATGTTACCCATCGATGCCAAGCACGGAGATTATCCGTAATTACCAGCGTTCAGAGTCACTGTTGTCGTCATTCCACTCGTCAGCAGCGACTCGACCTTCTTCGGTATCGGTTGGCGGCGCAAGCTGAAATTCACCCTCGTCCCATTCGTGCAGCGTATTCTCTGGTTGCCATTCGGCGAGAATCTCATCTTCATCAAACTCATTATCCCAGATCGCCTGTGCTGCCTCATCGAAATAGAGTGGAAGGCATTCGCTAGGGGCTTCTTCTTGATCCGCAAACTCGGCTTGCCACATGATATCTCCGTCTTGCATCACATATTTTTGTAATGAGAACTGGCTAACCGAGGCGCTTAACTCGTCGACTTCAGGGTGATCGGCTAAGAAAGCCTCTTTCGCAACGCTTATTGCTTCGTCTAAAGTGGTAAATAAATCCATTGTCGTAACCTCAATCACTGTGGGAATAGAAGAAGCATAGAACATATTTTTCGCCCCGCAGGATCCGCGACTAATTTTTATTACTTTTCAGTTTTTCCTGAATGAAGTGCGGGTAGGGCCTTGGGATGCATGCCGCTATCGGGTATGATAGGCGCCCTTAAATTCCCCCCTATACAGGACGAACACCATGCCAGTGTTACATAACCTTGTTTCGAATAAAGAGTTAAAACAACGCTTAATGGAGGAGACTGAACCCCGTACTACGGTCTCATTCTATAAATATTTCAACATCAGTGACCCGCAGGCTTTCCGCGACCGTCTGTATCAGACCTTCATCAATCTCAAGGTGTTTGGCCGCGTCTATATTGCTGCTGAAGGGATTAATGCGCAAATCAGTGTGCCTGCTAGCCATTTTGAAGCGATGAAGCAGCAAATTTTTGATTTTGACCCTGCGTTAAACGGATTACGAATGAATATCGCCCTGGATGATGACGGTAAGTCTTTCTGGGTACTGCGGATGAAGGTCCGTGAGCGCATCGTAGCGGACGGTATCGATGATCCAAGTTTTGATGCCAGTGATGTCGGCGCTTACCTCAAAGCCGATGAAGTTAACGCCATGCTCGACGACCCTGATGCTGTCTTTGTGGATATGCGTAATCACTATGAGTATGAGGTGGGACATTTCGACAATGCGATGGAAATCCCCGCTGATACGTTCCGTGATCAATTGCCGATGGCCGTTGAGATGTTGGCAGAGCAAAAAGAGAAGAAAATCGTGATGTATTGCACCGGTGGGATCCGTTGCGAGAAAGCGAGTGCGTTTATGAAACATCAAGGCTTCGATAATATTTATCATATCGAGGGGGGGATAATTGAATATACCCGCAAAGCGCGTGAGCAAGGATTACCGGTACGCTTCAAAGGCAAAAACTTCGTCTTTGATGAGCGGATGGGGGAGCGTATCTCCGACGATGTCTTAGCCCATTGTCATCAGTGTGGGGCTTCTTGCGATACACACGTCAATTGCCTGAATGATGGTTGTCATCTGCTATTTATCCAGTGTGATGAGTGTGCGGTGAAATACCGTGGGTGCTGTAGCCCAGAATGCTTGGAAGAGTCAGCCTTGACCCCCGAAGAGCAACGTCAGCGCCGCGCTGGACGTGAAACCAGTAATAAAATCTTCAATAAGTCGAGAGGGTTATTACGCATGACACTCCCGACGCCGATTACTAAAGACGACGCCTAATATTTAGCCCCTGCTGAGCAGGGGCTTTTTACATCAAGGACTCGCTAAAATTGCAAGGTAGCCGTGAGGTCGCCCATTTTTTGGTGGCCATGTGCCGTGAGTGCTTGATCACGAGCGGTTAAGCCATTTAGTAACGGTAAGTCGTGTACGCGACTGATAAAACGCAAGATCGATCCGGTATCATATTGCGTATTATCGACATGCCCACGTCGGGCAAAAGGTGAAATCACTAAAGCTGGAATGCGTGAGCCTGGTCCCCATCTATCCCCTTTCGGTGGTGCAACGGGATCCCACCAGCCACCATTTTCATCAAAGGTAATCACCACTACCGTATGTTGCCACTGTGGGCTACGCTGCAATTGGTCAATAATGTGCGCAATATGGCGGTCTCCGGCTTCGACATCCGAGTAACCAGCATGCATATTTAAGTTACCTTGCGGTTTATAGAAGGCCACTGGCGGTAATTTCCCCGCTTGCACATCAGCCAGAAAATGGTTGGTCGCCGGGGAATCACCCAATCCGCCATCGCGTAAGTGTTGCTTTCTGGCTTGCGGATGGGTTGGGCCAAGATTCTCAAAATAGTTGAACGGCTGATGATGTAACTGGAAATCTGGACGAGGGGGAAAATCCGTACTGTCTTTCTGATCGTCAATCGCAAATTGCCAGCCCCCAGCATACCATGCCCAGTCAATCCCTTTCTCCGTCAGCTTATCGCCAATATGGGCGTGCTTCTGCGCTGGGAGTACGTTGGCTTTACTCGCATCAGCATAGTCGGGACGCTGAGGGTCGCGGCTGGCAGAGGGCCAGAATGGCGGTTGCATAGTATTTACCGCGTAGCCATCAGGGGTAATTTGGCTTGGCCCAAATTTTGGAATACCGGTTAAGGCACTGGCCGGTGAGTCTGCTAGTGGTTTTAAGCGGGTATCCTTAGGGTCATCGCTCATCAGTTCTGCGATCAATCCCTTAGCCGGTGAGGTCTTAACATCAGGGTAGAAAGGCGCTTGCGCGCAGGCCAGATATTGGTGATTGAGGAATGAACCACCGAAAGCACCTTGGAAAAAATTATCACAGAGCGTGTATTCGCGGGCGAGTTGCCATAAGCGCATATTGTAGGCGCTGTCGGCGTAGTAGCCCATGGTGAGTGCTCCGGAGTCGGCCCAGGCGACGAAACGGTCATTTTTACCGCCATTAATTTGCATCTGATTCTGGTAGAACACATGCCATAAATCGCGGGTAATAACCCCTTGCGGTAGGGCTTCGTGATCATCACCCTGTAAAGCGAAAGGTTTATTGGGCAAATCAGTGAGATAGTCTGCCTCTTGGCCAATTTGGTAACGTTTATGATTGACCACCTGTGGGTCCGGTACCATCCCTTTCCAAATTGGCGGCAAATGTGAGAGTGGCGATCCGTCCCGATCTACTTGCCGCGTGGCCTGTTCACTCAGTTGATTAAGAGGTTGTTGGCTGCCAGGAAAGTTGGCAAACAGGTTATTAAAGCTGCGGTTTTCCGCGTAAATGACTACAATATTTTTAACGTGCTCGCGCAGCAGTTCCGTCTGTTTTGTAGCGGAATAATCCTGCAGCGGTCGTGCGGATGCCCCTTGCGGTTGGCTAGCCGTGGCGCTAACCAAGGGGAGGAGGGTAGAACTGACCCCCAGCGCAGAGGCCCCCGCTAATAGGCGGCGACGTTGTGGATTTTCAGGAGTAGAGGCGCCATTATTCTTCGACTTCATGTAATGCCCTTGTTCTAACGAGAAAAGTTAGCGTCACGATACGGCTTAATCGTGACGCTTTGATGACAAAAATAAAGTGGAATTAGCTTTTTGCGAAACGCGATAAGCGGAAGGGAGAAATAATCGTCTCTACATCGTTACCCATTGCGAATTGACTCGCGATTTCGCCCAGAGCCGGCGCACATTTGAAACCATGACCACTTAAGCCGCTGATCACTAGTCCTGTCTTATCCTCATCGAGGTAGTCGATAATAAAGTGACCATCAGGGGAGTTATCATAACTGCAGGCTTGGCCGAATAGGCAGGCGCTCTGGCCCGGTAAAAATTGTTTTAGAAAGCTAAAACACTCGCTACCATCTGATGGGAATTGACCGAAAGGTAGACACTCGGTTGCATCGTTAAGGGGTTGGCCACCATCATGTCGGGCAACTTTTAGTTGATCATCCTCAGCAGGAAAACCGTAATATTGGCTTCCATCGGCCAGCTGTGCGGTAAAGGCTGGAAAATGAGTATGGTGACTAAAACGGCCATCGGATTGAAACCAAGCCATCACCTTACGCACTGGAGCAATCGGTAACTCGGGGAGTAGCTTTTTCGCCCAACTTCCGGCAGTGACGATAATTTTACGTGCGGTATAGTCACCATCAGTGGTTTTTACACGGTAAAGATCATCATAATGGCTAATCGATTCTACTGGACAATTAAACAGCTGTGCACAGCCCTGCTCTTGGGCTAAACGGATCCATTGTTCAACCGCTTTTTCGCTATAAAGATACCCAGCCTCTTTGTCGAGCACGCCATGATAGTCCGATGGAATCACAAAGGTTTCCCAGCGCTGCATAATCTCCTCGGCGCTGAGTGGCTCGACGTCGATTGACCACATCTTAGCGCTATCGAGTAATTGTGATACCAGCGGGCTATCTTTCGGGGCGAGTGAGAGAACGCCACTGCGTCGAAAAAGTGTCGTAGCGGCAGTTTTTTCTAACGCCTCCCACAGTACCTTACTGCGTTGAAGGAGCGGTACATATTGGTCACCTTCGGCATAGGCATAACGGACTAAACGCGTCTTGCCATGGTGTGAGCCTTGCTGATGGGGAGGGTGGTGGGCATCGATCATTAAGACGTTGAGGTTGTTAATGGTTGCGTAGCAGCCTGCTGCAGCGCCGACTGACCCGCTCCCGACAATAATGACATCGTAAATCATTGCATTGCTCCGCTATTTTCTTTGCAGCATAGCAGAGTGGAGTGGGAGGAGACAAAAAAAGGCACCAGAAGGTGCCTTGGGATACTAATGCTTTGCCCTGATAGGTTGGCTTTCTGACTCTTCAATACGGGCGATACCCGCTTCGAGTAGAGAAATAAACTGCCTGGCCACATCCGTGGTGATCCAATAAGCTGGACCGATGTCGGCATTTTCTACTGTTTGTTGGTCAGAAGACACAGAATGCAGACGAATCATCATCGCATCATAATCTTCTACGGTACTGATATCCCAACCGACTAACGGATGTGTTTGGATCACATTATTTTCTTTATCCATCTTAACCTCCATAATCGTCAAACGT
>Ga0157363_1000267_pt1 | contig 40632 bp, 16 predicted proteins | sample AttsexASBM1_FD_111477 | JGI IMG/M metagenome (GOLD analysis project Ga0157363, IMG submission 111477) | Fungus gardens microbial communities from leaf cutter ant in Ribeirão Preto, State of São Paulo, Brazil - Atta sexdens ASBM1 | ecosystem: Host-associated > Fungi > Mycelium > Unclassified ... | reverse complement strand
TATATATATATATATAATATATATATATATATATATATATATATATGTATATACATAGTATAGTTATGCAAATTCATGAAATTATTAAGCATTAAAGATCCAGCTTCGACCGCACGTTATATATTTCCTATTTCTTATTGGTTGTGCTTTCACATGTACGATAAGAGTCTTTTAGATTTTTCTCATTTCTTGAATTCTTTTCCGTTTTAAAAAGAAGCTTTCTTTAATCATCTTACACTATATACCTTGAATCCCGTCGGGCACCATTCGACGAATTGCACATGCTTCTGGCGTTTTATCATCGCGATCGCCGCATTCACATCCTTGGGTACCACGTCGCCTCTGTAAAGCAAACATACTGCCATGTATTTTCCCATGCGCGGATCACAATTCACCATTTGATGATTCGGTTCAAAGCAAGAACTTGTTATTTCCGAGACGGTTACTCTTTCATGCCCAGCCTTCTCTGCTGATAGAACCGGAGCATACGTAGCCTGCATGATAAAACATAATACTTAATTAGCACATAATTATCGATTAAATAATCGTATGATTTTTTCGATTTTTACGTTATAAAACGTTATAAAATTTACGTTATAAAATTTTTACGTTATTAAATTCATAAACTTTAACAAATACTTACGAGTGGAAAGTGAATACGTGGATAAGGCACTAAATTCGTTTGGAATTCAGTGAGGTCGACATTCAAGGCTCCATCGAATCGTAAACTGGCGGTGATGGATGAGACTATTTGTCCAATCAGCCGATTCAGATTCGTATAAGTCGGTCGATCAATATTTAAGTTCCTCCTGCATAACTCATAAATGGCCTATGGATATAATACACGTGATTGTAGTGACAGACTTCGCTATTATCACTCCGTGTAGAGCAGTTTATATATATATATATATAGAGCTACAACATTGTCCTAATAAACTTTATTTTAGACATATGAAATGTTGAGTAGAAAGCACGCAAGCTTTCTGCTAGTATTTAGAATCCATTTCTAAGAGAAATTGCCGTTTCGCAATCGATTTTCAATAATTGAGTTGTAAAAGCGTTCACGAAATTCAGATAATGTAATAAATTTTACAAATATAAGATTAATGTTGATTTTACATTCAACATTATCGCAAAAGTACAGACCTGATTATCTACAATGAAAGCCACTTCGCTGTGTTCTAACGTCGGATGAGTGTACAGAATTGCGTTATAAGGTTCCACTACTGCAGTCGATACCTATGAAAAATGTAAACGCTTTCGTAATAAAGAAAACAATTAGATAGTCAAACAAATCGACAGTTTGTTGGGAAAGTAGACTATTCACTAAATAGTATCAAGGAAACAAACAGAAATGTATATATGTATACAGACAATATTATTATATCATTAAATTAAATTAAAATTAAATTATATCATTTGAATTTTTTTCAAAGAAATCAGTTCTTGAGCAAAAATCGAAATATTCCGAGTAGGGAGAATAATATTACCTGTGGGGCTGGATAGATACTAAAAGTCAGTTTACTTTTCTTCGGATAATCTGCGGACAGTTGTTCCATAAGCAGACTCGAAAATCCGGAGCCTGTGCCACCGCCGAAAGAATGGAAGATTAAGAAGCCTTGCAAGCCTTTGCACTGCTCTGTCAGTCTGCGTATTCTGTCCAAAGTGAGATCTATGATTTCTTTTCCTGAAAAATCGCAAGATCATTAATAATACATGACTATCATTCTATTAAAAAACACATTTAACGATCTTCTCACAAAATGAAGCTTACAGAATGAATTTATATAGAATATTTTTGGCCAATCGTTTATACGTAATATTATAATTAAGCTTCAACCTTTTTACAGATTTACAATTGTGAAGGTAAATTGAAGTACCTATTGTATAATGGCCTCTGGCATAATTATTAGCCGCATCTTCCTTCCCGGTAATCATTTGTTCCGGATGGAATAATTGTCTGTAAGTACCCGTGCGCACTTCATCTAAAGTATTAAAAAATATAATTCGTTATTATATCTTCTTAACTCTATTAATGTATAATAATACACGTACCTAAGAAAAATTTACAGTGATTAAATGATCGAGACCAGGATTTAATGATCAGTGATTAAATGAAAGACGTAACTCTCAGCAACGTAAAGTTATAAAAATTTGTATCTTCAACTCAACAATCAATAATTTCTTTAATAAATGAATTTTTCAATTATAATGCTCAGAAATCAATTATTCTTTCTAGGACACTTGCCTACTACCGTTGGCTCGAGATCGACCAAAACCGCTCGTGGGACATGCTTCCCCGAACCAGTCTCGGAAAAGAACGCGTTAAAGGAATCATCTCCGGAACCCACACTAACATCGCTGGGCATTTGTCCGTCTGGATGAATACCATGCTCCAGACAATAAAGCTCCCAACAGGCGTTTCCCATTTGCACGCCCGCTTGTCCTATGTGAATGGATATGCATTCCCGCTGCGCATAAACGGGAAATACTTGTGCAATATATCCCAATATATTTCATAAATCTACATACGCAATAAAATAATATAATTCGATCAAAATCCAAAAGAAATTATTTATAAAAATAATTTTCTCTCTCTTTTTTTCCTTTCACTCACTTATATTTTTTCGATTCTTTGTTATTTGATTGAAATAAATTCTTTCGCCTTTTCTCAAATAATGATATATAAATAAATAATAGAAATAGTAAAAAAATTTATATGGATTAGAAAGTCTACTTTAGTTTATTTTACTTTTCGTTATTTGCACTGGAAAGAGTTTGGATACATTAATTAGAATTTTGATTGAAAATGGATCAAAATTTTTTGGTTGAATCTATAGTTCTACGATAAGATATTAAGATCTAGAATTCTGAATGATACATCAAATCATTATTTAAAACTTATGCTTGTGCCCTCAAAGAGCAATCATGATTGATATAATATAATTATAATCACGCCACTGCAAAGAGATATTGTTTGTTATCATAAGTTTTCGTATTACTTTACAGTTGAAACTGACGGAATAGTCCCACCCTACTCTGTGAGAGGAGAGAGAGAGGAGGGTATATACATTAAAAACAAAATTATTCCACTATAAGTGTAAGTCGCATAAATAGTCATATTCGCTACACTACACTTCATTTAAGTATTATTACCACCTTAGAAATCGTTAAAAAATTCACGACAGCCTTTACTGCGTTCATAATTTCATAATACAATACGAATAGATCGTTACGGATGTATTACACATATTTTCAAGATAATGAGAAAATTACAGAAAATTATTCTAGATTGCATTTAAACGTAATACAAAAAAAAATTAGCAGCAGTTTAGAACCATCAAAAGTTATTTCACTAAGAAATTGAAACTTTTTAGCTTTACTTTAATGGAAATAAAATAAATGTACGAAGAGCTACGAGCTAAAACAATTCAAATTTAATGTAATAAACTAACAGATAATAATTATAATATAAATATAATTCAGAAATGATTAATATCAAAAGACAGAAACAGAGTTTAAATAGACAAAATGTCACCGGAATCCTATCTTCATATTATACAATCTCTTTCCCCTTCCTAGTTTTCTTTTTCCTCACTCCTAATTTTTATCCTTTCCATACCGGGCAATATTTCTCTCTTTTAGTTTGACTCTCATATGACTCTTATTGTACAATAATATTTTAGACAGTAACGATCATCTCTATCGCATTTGCTTACACGCCAATCTTTTATTTTATTTTATATATTGACTCAATCATACTTTATTACATTTTATTATATAATATTAAACAACACATTTTGCTTATTAAGGTATCAATTTTTATTATGTACATATTTCTCTTTTTACACTTTATATTTTAAATTATATGAACCTAATTTATTTTTTCATTTTACTTAATACATTTTTTGTATATTAACAGATTCTTCCATTTTTTTCATTCGATTGACTACTTATAAAATTTCCGGCTATGAACTTTTTATTGACGTTACCATATTTTGTCATCCAATTTTATACTGCGCTTTTTTTAGCGTTACTATCATATCATGTCATCAAATTTGCACTGCGATTCTTCAGAAATTGTGACTAACAATGAATTATTACGTGCGAAACTTTTACATCGAAGCTTCCTTATGGATTACATCTTAATTGAAGACTGTATACTTATGTATTTTTTTATGTATCTATTCTCAATCTTGGCCATCATCGTTATATTGTAAGTATAATTAGTAAATATTGATAATGACCTAAAGGAGATCATTATCGAAACGTCTGTTTATATTCTCTATTGTTCTTGTAATCTGTTAGTTTATTATATTAAATTTGAATTGTTTTGGTTCGTAATCCTTCGTATTACATTTATTTTATTTAATATACTTTGCCATATGACATCATGTATTTTAATGAAAATGAAAATGTTTTATAAAATAAAAACAAAAATTTCAATTTTTAATGTAAATACTGTTTAAAGTGTAAAATTAACATAAATTTAATGTAAAATTTCATTGCGATTCAGAGATTAATTATTCTGTAAATAAATAATATACAGTAAATAAAAATTTATTTATAGAACAATCATGTTGTGCCAAGATGATAAAACTTAAAGATTAATTTTTGTATGAATATGAAAATACTTATGAAAAGATTTTTTGAAGTCGCTGATTTCAAATATAACATAAAAAGCACATTACAAAAAAAAATCAATTCTGCAACAAATTGTTATAAACAAATTAAACAATTACAATTTGAAATAGAATCGAAAAGAGAACTCTAATTAAGTATGAAGAATTTCTATTTTTGATCGAGAAGCAGATCTTAAATACTTTATTCATTTAATGGATTTATATATATTACTGATTCCACATTCTACAAACCACCGAATTGCTTTTCCGCATTCATGCACACAAGATAGTAATACCAAATCTTAAATACAAGCAATTTAATAATTTTTTATACTAATAAGCATCTGATAAGCATATTCATTATTTTAAACTTGATTATTTTTTGAATATATTTCAACCCTCTATTATTATGTAATCTTACATTATAATGAAACTTTGTATAAACCATTTTGAATATGTATCTATTTAAAGTAAATATTGATCAGAAAGTTCGTGCCGTTTTTTTTAGCACAAAATTTATATTTACAATACCTTCATAAAAAATAAACGAAATTTAAATAAAAAAAAAAACAGTTTTGAAGCTTGAAAAGCTCTCTACTTTGAAAGGTTACTATGTTTTTTGAGTTTCTGTAGAGTTTGGTAATTTTTATATATAGAAAACTATGAACTGAAAAAGATGGAAAATTTTCTTTTAATTTTGGATTTTTCTAATTTTCCTCAAAAAAATTTGCGAAAATTTTCGATTTTCCAAAGCTTAAAGTTTTTCCTACAAAATTGTTTTTTAAAAATATTCTCAAGATTTTTTTGTTATTGAAGTTATCGCGAATTAAGTAAAAGGAGCTTTTTGACTTTGATTGCTCATAACTTCGTTAAAAATCATCATATCGCAATTTAAAAAACAAATTTTTAAAGCTAAAACTTTGCCCTATTGAATGGATATACAATAACATATAATAACAACAAATATATTTTATGTATAATTTTGAGTTAAAAAAAATAGCACGAATTCCAACTCAACCAACTCAATACTCATACGAAAAAATTGAGATTTTGTCATTATTTTTTATATTTTAACATTATAACAAGAAAACAATAATAACAAATAAAGTAAATAAATTATAAAATGTATTGTTCAATAAAAATAGAATGTTGTAAGTATATCTTTTATATATAATTTAAAAAAGTATAAATATATAATAAGAATTGAATAAAACATCAATTAAATATATAATAAGAATTGAATAAAACATCAATTGGATAAAACAATAATAAAAGGTAAAAAGAGTTAAGAGCTAACGTTAATTCTTGATAGCTAATATTTAATATCTTTCAAATTTTTAATCAATTTTTGTTTCGTTCTTAAACTAGAATCTTTTCAATATTAATACATAAAAACAATTTCTTATCTTACATAATAAATCAAATATTAAAAACGGTTGAATATTACAAATTAAAAATCTAAGTATGTGGTGAATCTAATTTCCATGCTTCGTTGTCATTTTTTCATTGATCAATATCATTAGATATCAGTTGTAATCTTATGCTAAATATATAAACACATTTATAAAAATGGATATAATATATCCTTAAATATAAAATATTGTTAAATATCAGTATCTGTGTTTTATTATTAATTACCTTTTTTGCCATTCTTAAAAAAAGTTTCTGCTCGTTAACTATTATAAATACAGGATAATCGACAATGCACTTTCACAAAAAATATGTTTATAAGTATCAAGACATAAAGATATTTAATTAATTCATATTAACTGATTTTATTAATCGTCTGTTTTCTTGCATCAAATATTCATTCAACATAATTGAATCTCTTATGATTAATTTTACAACAATTCTACTGTACTGATAATATTGAGTTCACTTAAAAAATTTCTACAGATTGCACAGATATTAGCTATTCTAAGGAAAATAAATAATTCAAAGAATCTATAGGAAATTTGAACTTTGATTGAGGTCGATTCCGTTGTATGTATATCTATTTGTTATTTATTTCTATCCATTCATTTTTCTTTCATTTTTACGTTGATCAAAAATTAAAATAATGAATCTTTTTTTTATGGGATTATAAATATATAAATAATTGTATCATTTCCACGTGATGTAATTCACATATTTATGCTGTCCTACAATAAAATATCCTATCGCAAATGATATCAAGTTTCTGATTTAAAAAACACACGATTAGGTAAAGTCTGTCGAGCAAGTTTAACAAGCCTTAATGAGACTGAGCAAAGGAATACGAGCTATGCTTAACAAGGGATGATTACCGGTGGCCCAGACATCGTCGACTAAAGCAGTGTCTTTATCTGTCAACAAGGTCTGGTAGAAAAATGCCACCTTGACCTAATGTGTCCCCCATGGATAATTCAGCCGTACCCTAAAAGTGAGCATCTATATTGGCGTGCTTATAGCCGGCCTACTTTCTGACTTACGGACGCACATGGGCGATGTGTCGTCTCTCGTGCAATACGATATTATACGTACTCTATATTTGCATGATACGTTAAAATCGATTTTTTACAGGTTGACACACTGTAACCATAGCAGCTTAATCGAATATCAAACTGCATACTCGCATATGACGCGATTGCATCGATTCAATCAAAAAGATTTCACTGTGATCTTAAAATTAATAGACGTAAGAGAACACAAATTTGTCATTCAATATACAACTGAGTAACGCAGGCTTTACCGATCTCAGCTGAATCTTAGTGCTTAAATATTTGTAAAACGGGATATGTATATATAAATTCATATCGACAATATTATTTAAGCCCTAAGATTTAGATAAGGCCTTCGTTATTCAATTGTATTCACATTTGCGATTTAAAACATTTTGTTTATTTGTTCAACTCTCATAAAACAATTTGAGCTGAATGGAATCCATTTCTAAATCCTAAAAATATTATTCTCGCTTCAGAGAAAAATATTCGATACAAGCGTGTTAATGCATAAATATTTGGACATCCTAAATAATGTGATTATAACAATAATGAGTTTTCACATTGCTCATTCAGTTTTTCTAAAACTCGTATTATTATTATAACCACATTATTGAGGATGTCCAAATATTTATGCGTTAACATAAATTTGTATCGAATATTTTTCTCTAAAGCGAGAATAATATTTTTAAGATTTAGGGATGAATTCCATTTGGCTCAAACGTTTAGCACTCTCAATTTTATTAATGTGTATTTACTATGTTGTCGATTGACAGGTATTCAAAGCATGGATCGATATTTCGTAATTCATGTTTCTCATGTAGTTGAAATATATAAAAAAATAAAAACCTATATAATATCAATAAGATTGATATCTCAATTTCTTTTGATATTTCACAAATATATTAATCATTTTGAAAAATTTATGCGTAATAGTATTTAGCTTTGTTTAACTAACGGTAAGAAATCGTAACAGAATTAAACTAAAAGATTTTGTTAAAAAAAGCATTGCATTTCAATATTAAAAAAGTTATTATGTTTATTAACATAGAAATTTCTTTAATATTTTACGAAAATATTATTTTCGGACAGAGATCTTTTTCAATCGATCTTTTAATCATTTCTCCTTGAGTTTCTTTCCCACTCATTTAATCTACTCGAAAAAACTTTTAATTGACCTCATAAGCTCTAAGTGAACATTTAAAAGCATAAGCGTGATATTTTCCTAGCTGTATACTCTTATGACGTGTATAGCATGTATATTATACGCTTACCAGGAACAGCGTTGTTGTATAAAGACCTACAATTCTCGTTATTAAAATGTATATGTTTGTGTAACAAATAGAAGAATTACATTAATATTATTAAAATTCATACATTTTAATAATATATATGAAGATAAAAATTACGATAAATAAATGTATAAATGTGTAAATAATGATAATTTAAAAAAAATTACGATTTTAAATATTGAATATGTTAAAAAAATGTTGAAAATATGTTGAGAATATGCTCAAATATTTTGTCTCAGCAAATAGATATTATTGTCGTTAATCAAAAATGATGACAAATAATGTCTATTTGCTATCTGAGACAAAATATTTCGTTAAAACGACAAATATTGTTAGGCTTGTTACCTACGATTTTTTATGTAAATGCACTTGCATATAAAAAGCTCTATTCTAATTATTAATATAGAAACTAAGTAGAATAATAAGGTAATAATAAGATTATATTTTATACAGTTGTATCCTAATATTATCAAATATTATCAATTAAAATATATTTTATAAATTTTCTTTATTTTTTTGAAGAGTAAAAATGATTTTGAAAGTAATTTCCTTTATAAAATCAGTCTCCAATTATGAAATTAAATTGAACATGTTTTTATTAAAATACAAAATACGTACACACACACACACACACACACACACACACACACACACACACACACACATATATATATATATATATATATATATATATATATATATATATATATATATATATTTAAGGAGAAATATAATAGTTGAAATTATTCGATATTAATGAAAAAGATATAACAGAGAAGCAAAGTACTCACCATTTTTTCGATATCTGATTATTCGTTTGCACTCGATAGCAAGCAGCGTGTCGGACCACGACTCGTTCACTGTCTGACTTTGCGGATAGTACGATCACTGCGCTTCGCCATTTAATAGTAGCGCTACATACGGTATCTATCTATGAACCGGAATTCATAAGCGACGCGAATCAGCTTAAACTGCTATAGTATTCACGACAATTGCATATGCGGGTGCACATCTATCGGTCATTGTTTTCTCGGGAATGGTTCAAAGTACAGGAATGTTCTTTTTACACAACTCTTTCAAAGAAAAAGATCAAAGATATCTTACACATACAAGAATAATTATCTTCATTATTATTTATAATTAAAAGTCTATATTTCTTAAAATATTTGCCAGGAGTAATCTTTTTACGCTCTGATTAGTGTTATTATGGTAAATATATATAGAAAATGGACGCCTCCAATAATCTTGACCTTGATATATGTTGTCAAGGTCATAATCCTAAATAACTTCTAACAAGTTTTAGCTGTCGCTCGTTATCCATTAAAAAATTATTAACAAAAAAAGATTTGAAAAAATAACATCTTATTTCTGCTATACATATGGGTTGTCCAGAAAGTTCGTGCCGATTTTGAAGGAAAATTGAAACGCAGAAGATTTAAATTTTTAATTTCATTTATTAAATTTAAATCTTTTGCGGCACGAACTTTCCGGACAACCTAATATATAATATATAGAGTGTGTTCCACTTAACGCCCACAACATTCGTGGAATCATTTTATTTTTGTTGTTTATTAAATATTAAACAAGGATAAACGATGCTCGCGAGCATTGCAAGCGTTAAAACGTAATTATGACATAGAAAAATTTTGGCCAACTTTGACTTTGCGAAAAATTATCGTAGAATAATATTTTTTTTTCTTGCTTATGAAATGGTTTTCTACATGCAGAGAGTTTCAACCTCCCCCTCCTATTTCAGAGGCGCATGATTTCTACGCGAAGCGACTTTCACCCCACCTCTCTCTGCTTCAGGGACATATGATTTTGGCAAGGAGAAAGGGAGGGGGAGGTGGACCTCGCTTCGCATGGAAAGTTGTAATTTCTGTTTCATATACATAATAGAAAAGAGATGTTATTTTTCAAATTTTTTTTGTTAACTTTTTAACGAACAACGACCGATGCCTAACCTATTGGAAGTCATTCAGAATCAAGATCTTGACAACATATATATATAAAGGTCATTGGAAGTGGCGCCTCTTTTCTATATATTTACTTTATACATTATAAAAAATAATTATACCGGGTTCAAAATAAAGCATTATAAATTTTTATCTCAGAAACATTATTGAAAAAATTGTTCAGACAAAAGTTGTAAGAGCTATTTACTAATTTTATCAGTTTGATCATGAGTGACGTCACCAAGATCAAATCAAGATTATATCGATTTTTTAAAATGTAACACCCTACTTTTGTTTCCAGAATCTAATAGCTGATGTCAAGAGCTTTCCAAAACGTTATAAAAAAATATTTTTTCCTTAAGTATTTTTTGAGTTGATGCTTGAGAATTGAGGCCGAGTTCACGAAACTCGCAGTAATAATAGGCGGTATATTTCGCTTGTCTGCTTCTGTCTTTCCGCGAATTCTGATTGGCTTCCACTTTTCCGCTTTCCGTTTTTCCGTCAAGGTATAAACCTGTCCTTACAGTACCGCCGAGTTAGCATTACCCAAGGTGTCCGACCGACGGCTGAAACCTCTTGAATGTTGTTCAAGATCATGTTCTGGATATTATTTGTCAAGATCAAAGTCACTTTTTACATAAAAATGAATTTTTATGTAAAAATGAAAATAAGAGAAATAATCTCCAATGACTTTGATCTTGATAAATGTTATCCAGAACGACATAATCCTGAACGACATTCAAGAGGCTTTAATCGTCATATCTTGAATAATGCTAATGCAGGAATTGTAACTTTCAAGCATCATAACTCAAAAAGTACTCAATAAAAAACAATTTTAAACAATAATAAATATTAATTAACGGGCAATGAGAGCATTTACAGCGCGATATTTGAAGCGCAATACATAAAATATATTCATAATACTTTTACAATACTTGTTGATACAATATTCTTGCAACAAACGCGCTATAAATGCTCTCATTGCCCGTTAATTAATATTTATTATTAATATTTATTCTTTGATTTATTCGAGAACCCTATTAAATATAATTTGTTTTTTAAAAATAATTTTATTATATAGTGTTTTGGAAAGCTATCGACATCGGTTATTATTCTGGAATCAAAAGTAGGATGTTCCACACAATAAAATAAAAATTTAGATAAGGCTAAAGAGAATTATACACTGATGTAAAAAGCGAAGAAATAAGAGATGCAGATAATACTCAGGTAATTATCTTCATTTATTTCGAACGTTTCGACTACCTTTATAGTCCTCCTCAGCGAATATAAAACCAAAAATCTTCCATTGAGAGCAAGTCACTTGCAGATTGGCAGAAATCCAACAATTAATACACTACATCAATTTTAAAATTTGCCATTATAAAGCAAGAAAATATATCAAATAAAAATAAAGAAATTAGGCAAATGAGAGTTCGATGCGGTACTTAATGCATAATCATTGATTATGTATATATAAATTATATTTTTGACTTGCTGTACATTCGAATGTTTCGATCACTTTTTGGGGTCATCTTCAGCGAGATCAACGAAGAAAAAGAAATATAGTTTCCATCCTCCTGCGTATTAGATGAGTCCCTACTCAGCTGCATATTTCCAAATGCTTCACCATGGTCCAAAACCGGTGATGATTACAATGGAATAATAGCCTATGAGGTATTAATAATTAATATTTAAAATATTATCAGATGAAATTGCGAAGACTTATCTGAAAAACAAGAGCGTGAAATAACAATTTTACAAAATTAAGCAAGTTTCCATGTCAATTTTATCAAATTTTTAATGAGATAACATTGTAGCTATGATCTATATTGACGTCAGAGTCGTTATGATTTAAAAATTATTTGCGAGAATACGAGGGTGAAACATAAATAAATATCTTTTTTATATATATATATATATATATATATATATATATATATATATATGTAAAAACAAAATATTATTAGGAGCGATGTAAAGTTACTAACATATGAGTTTTAAAACTTATTCAGAATGAATATACGCATAATTGAGACATTCAGTATCTGATTGTAAATTTATGCTACTTTTTTGTAGTTTGATGAATAGTATTTTGGATGTTAAACATTTATTTAAATATCTTTCGGTATCTAGGATTTTTATATTCGTCCAATCAAATTCGTGATGCAATCTATGATGTGATTACTGATTGGGGGAGTAGTGTTTCTATTTATGTGATTCTTATGTTCGGAAATTCTGGTTTTAAGTTTTCTGCCCGTTTGTCTTACATAAGTTGCGTTGCAATCTTTATATGAGATTTGGTACACTATATTTTTCTTTGATTCAATTGGAAGCACATTTTTGTGAACTTTAATAAATTTATTTATTTTGTTGAAACTAAAAAGCTAACTTAACATTTAAATCTTTCGTTATATTTTAAAATTTTTCCAATATATTCTGAACATATGGAATCGTAATCTAATGAATGTTTTCAGTATTTTTTTCATTTTGTTTTAAAGTTTGTAACAAAGAGGTTTTAATTGTGCATTTATATTATAAAAAATGAAGTCCAATGGATAATCATTATTAAGTAGAGCTTCAATGACAAAAACAATATTTTTGTTGTGAAATTTCGGATGTGATAAAAGGAAAGCTCAATCAATCATTCCAATAATCCTCTTTTCTGTGAAACAGGATATGAAGATATAAAATTTAAGTATTTCCTAGAAAAAATTAGTTTATGAACCAATCAAATTCCAGAGTGTCATTATTGTAACATCCAAAAAATAGAGGTACTTATTTATTTATTTATGTTTCACCTTCGAATTCTCGCAAATAATTTTGAAATCATGATTCTGACGCCGATACAGATTATAGTTACAATGTTATCTCGTTAAAATTTTGTAAAATTGAAACTTGCTTAATTTTGTAATAAAATTGTTATTTCACGCTCCTGTTCTTCAGGCGAATCTTTGCAATTTCAGCTGATAATATTTTAAATATTTTGAATAATAATTTTTAACACCTTATTTCAGGCATCTATTATTCCATTGTAGTTATCACTGGTTTTGGACATGATGAAGCATTTGAAAATACATAGCTGAGCAGGGACTCCTGATACGCCTGATACGCAAGAGGATAGAAATTATTATATTTCTTTTTCTTCGTTGATCTCGCTGAGGATGACCCCAAGAGATGATCGAAACGTTCCAGTGTACAGCAAGTAAAAAATATAATTTATATAATATATATATATAATTTATATAATCAATGATTATGCATTAAATATCATACCGAACTCTCATTTGCCTAATTTTCATCATTTTAATTTCGAAAATCTATAACTAGTAATTCTTATTAAATAATAAAAAAAACACCAAATGATTGACCTCAATGGGAAACGAAGAAATGAAGCTCAGAAATAACAATTCAAAATTTTAAAATTAAATAAGAAACTGTGTATTAGATACATACCGTTCTGAATATAAACTCGTGTCTGTTCGTCATAACGTGACATTTAAAATTAAACGTTACAATGTAACAAGAAGATTAACAAACATTGCATTGAACAAGCATTGAAAATAAAAACAACTATTGAGAATACAAATTAGTTTGGTCCTTTCAAAAATGCATTTATTTCAAAACAAGATGAATGAACAGATCAATTATTGTCCATCGCTGCCTATTACTTTTTCCTATCTCTCAGGTAATTTTCGAATTCCATCTCGAAAAAATGACTCGTCTTTGGAGGCAATCCAATTTTGGAGCCAATTTTCGATTTCTGCGAAAGAAGTGAACCGGTGACTTGCCAAATCGTGCTGCATCCTTCGGAACAACCAGTAATTAGAAGGAGCAATGTCCGGAGAATACGGCGGTAAAACATCCCATTTGAGCGTTTCCAAATATTTTTTTACGATTTTAGCGACATGAGGCCGAGCGTTGTCATGAAGAAGAATAACTTTATCATGTCTTTGCTCGTATTCCGGCCGTTTTTCTTGCAATGCACGGCTCAAAAGTAGAATCAATTGTAGCCGATATCGATCGCCTGTAATGGAATTGCCAGGCTTCAGCAGCTCATAGTAAACAAGACCCTTTTTTGGTCCCATCAGATACAGAGCATGATCTTCGAACTATGAATGTTCGGCCGTGGTGTTGATGTCGATGGCAATGATTGACCGGGCTTAGCGTAGTATTTTTTCTTCTTGGGGTTATCATAGAATATCCACTTCTCATCTCCAATCACAATCCAATGCAAAAACCTTTTCTCTGTTGTCTTTGAATCAGCTGTTCGCAAGTGAAAAATCGTCTTTCAACGTCTCTCGGTTTCAGTTCATAAGACACCCAATTTTCTTGTTTTTGAATCATTCCTCTCATCATAGCTCTCAATCGTACAGAAACGGCTTGAGTTACCCCCAATGATTCTGCAAGCTCCTCTTGCGTTTGACTCTGATCTTCTTCGAGTAATGCCTCTAATTCTTTGTCTTCGAATTTTTTTGGCTGTCCAGAGCGAGGCTTATCTTCAACGCTGAAATCTCCATCCTTGAAACGTCGAAATCATTTCCTACATGATTTATCAATTGGAGCAGTGTCACCATAAACTTCGACAAGCATTCGATGGGCTTCAGCCGCACTTTTCTTCCAATTAAAGCAGAAAATCAAATGCTGCTTGATTAACACAAAATTTCAAACACAGTAAAAATCAAGGTTTTATATGAAATTCAAAGCGATATAAACTGAATATTATTAGCAGATGTTTAATCTCTCTGAAACCGCCAAAATCAGCTGTCACTATGAACCATTCACAACAGCTGGAGCCATCTTTAGGGAAACGAACCGAAATAATTTGTCAATAATTATCCCAATAATTTGTCAACTAATACAACAAAGTTCGAATATCAATTTTGTTTAAACGTATCCAATAAGGAGGCATATAAGGTGCAAGCATTTTGTGTCCGTTCTTAAATTAAGTTTATTTTTCTGCATATAGATGCGAGACATTTCGGAACTTAATCGTTTATTGAGAAATCTCTCCATTAGAGCTTCTAAGTATTCGAATATCTAGATATTCGGATATCCGAAATCGATTCCGATCCGAGAACTGAAAACCGTATTATTCGCATAATCCGGATATCCGAATTATTCGGATCCGCGGAATGCGGATCTGAATTTGGATCCGGGGTCTAGAAAGAAAGAAAACATCGATGTATTTAATGAATTTTAACATAAGTTATTTTTTAAATAAAAATTGAATTTTGATTCACATATATAATTGAAGAAAAACAAAATTAAAAAATATAAATATAGATTCATACAAGAATTATACAAGCACTTAAAATTGAACTAGACCGTTTAATAAGGCATTTGTTTCTTAGGTTGTGTTTCTCACATATGTTTTATGAAATTTAATATTATTATATTTATAAATATAATAATAAAGATTTAGAACAGGCTCTCAATCTTAAAATATTAATGACAAAGATATACAAGGCTAATAAGAGAAATATTTATGAAATAAAAATCGACCGAGTTAATGTAACAAGTAATACATAATATAGTAGAGAACGTCTTAGGATCGATTGGATATTTCGAATAATATTCTTGGTTACATTTGAGATTAAATTCATAAACCAAGAATATTACATTATTCGAAACATTTAACTTTGACCGATCCTAAGGTGCTCTCTATTATTTGTATTTCTAATATACTTTTACATTCAGATTAAATAAGTGTATAATGTAATGATTTTAATATACATTCAGTCCGTACTAAATGCATCCAATCGAATTCGCTATAAGTTTGCTATAAATCCAAATCTGAAAATCGGATCTAGGTTTGACTTTTACTATTCGGATCTCAGATTCGGATATTAGAAAATTTGAATCTCCGGATAACCCGAAGCATCACATTTATTCGTAATTTGGATAAACGGATATCTGGATAACTTTAAATCCGAATCAATCTTGAAGCCTACTCTATCAAGAATTTGAATATTCTCCCAATTGAATTCATGGTTAAAACTAAGTCGATGTTCTGTAATCACTAATTGATTTTTATTTAATGTAGTTTCGATACTCAGATATTCTAGTGACTAATTTTCGACTCGTTTGCCCAACATACGATCGCAATCTTTGCAAGGAATCTTGTAAACCACATTTTTATTGAAAAATTTTGGGAGAATGTCCTTCTGTACTTTAATGAATCTATTGAATTTATTTAAACTGAAAAAAGATAGCTTCACGTTAATATTTTTGACAATGGGAAAAAAGTAGGATGTTCTATTTAAAAAAATCGATATGATTTTGATGACGCCAAAGTCAAATTGATAAGATCAGTAAGATCTTTTTGAATTCTACAACTTTTGTCTGAATAATTTTTCTCAATAATCCATGTTTCCGAGATAAAAATTTGTAATACTTTATTTTGAACACCCGGTATAGTTAAAAGTTACATAATAAATCTTAGAAGTCTATTTTTTACAAACTATTATTTACAAACTATTATTTATTTCTTGAGTCTTTTTGGACTTGATAAAGTTATTAATTTTACTCTTCTAGGAGTTTTGTTACATATAATAAGAGCATTAGACTTTGGCGGACTATTTCTGGTTTTGATTTTGGTTACATCGCTACTATTTTCTTCATTATACACCAATTTGATATCTTCTGTTTCTTCTTCATTCAATTTCTTGTCTATCTGTAAATTATTTTTTGATGTAATATTTTCGCTACTAATAATTTCGTTCGGTTTCTGTTCATTACGTTCTTCAGATCGATTATTCGTTATTGTGTTGAGTGTGTTGCTTTCTATAAGTTCAATGTCCATCGCACAATCATCCACATCGAATGTTGGAACATTATTTTTGTCTTTGATTGTACTGTACAAAGATTTTTTACTAGAATTTTTGGATGCTTCCTTTATTATTGTACTCTCTTGTAAAGAATTTTCTTTCATCTTATAAATTTCCCCTAGTTCACCTTCTTCAAAGTGTATTATGGAACAGTAACCATCACTCGAAGACGTGATTAAAATTTTGCCATCGCTAGACCTATAAAAAAAGACGCTAAGACTCGGAAATAATTTGAATTGAACAAATATATCATATTGACAATGACGTACCACGAAAGATCATTTAATCTACCATAATGAATGAGCGATACCACACCGATCGGAGAAGTCTGCTGCGTATCGTAGAGTAATATAGAACTCTGCGTCGCAACAGCAAATACCATTCTATAAGGCAACGGTATTAAAGCATCTGGACTATCCTGTCGCAATACAAAATAGACAGGGCAACATCGTACTGCTATAGTACATTCATTTAAAGTAGGTAAGATCATTATTGGTCTAAAAAAAAATCGATTTTATTATTATGATTGTTTTTTTAAGCTAAGTTACGGATTTAGAATTTTATTAGAAATTTAATACTGACTCCCTTATATCTTTTCTAGAGAAAACAATTACTGCATTTGATATAGTCTCTGTAGTCTCCTGCAACTCGATTATTCCAGATGGAACGAAAATTAGGGATCCGTCTATCGAGAAGGTCAGCCTGCGGAAGAAAGATTTGAAAGTATCGTCGTAAAATAGACGCACAAATTTCCCCTGCAATGAGCTATCGGATGGTGTTGGGATTTTAGACTTATAAACGCGCTGAACAACCTTTTTCGTGGCAATGCTTATTAAACGACAGTATCTGAAAATAATGAATTTGATTCACAATTAAAATTTAGCAGATGCTTTACGTTTGCATAATTTATAATTGAATAGTCAACGCGAGAGCAGCTATATCAAAAATTAAAAAACGAAATTTGCCTTAGCTTTTTAGTTACGAATTGAATGATTAAAAGAGGTGTAAAAATTATAAATCCTACAAAATTAGAGAAGAAGGTGAGTCTCATTGTAAAAGAAGCCAAATCCCCAAATTTCTATTCTGTTGTAAATATAGTTATATCCATTAATTATGTTTAATAATATATATTTAATAAATTATGTTTAATAAAAATGGCAGATTTGTTACAAAATCAATTAAAAGTTCTTTCTACAGCTGCAAAATCAGTCATTTTAATAAATAGAAAATGTATTCCTTATTATACACGTTTTGTTAATTAAAATTAATAGGTTTTTCTTAATTTTTTATCTTATTGATAACTTGAATGAGAAAAATTATACAAACTTTTTTGTTCTCGCCGAAAAATTTCAGGTAGAGATAACAATTTTTGTCAATATGCTATTCAATTACATACCTGTCTGTGCTGATAGTGCATACATATTGATTGCAAGGATCCCAAGATACTCCTTGAACAAAACCTTTGTGGTCCTGTAATATCGCAGTTTTACGACCTTTCTGGATATCCCATAGTATAGCGGTATTATCAACAGATCCAGAGATTAAAAAATTGGAATCCGGCGACCAACTAATATCATAAATGTCTTCGATGTGACCTTTTAGTACTTTCCAGGAAATCCACTGTTCTTTATTTTCAGTATCACTTGAAGATGGAGACAAGTCTCGTCCTTCCTTGATTTTCCACAAAATAATAATCGATTCTGTGTATTAAAATCAATTGTAATCTAGGCAACTCTTTTCCTTAACAAGAGAACAATAAGTAATTAGTAAAATAACATCAAGTTGCCAAACCATCATCTCCTGATGCTAGAATTTCCCTCGACAAAGAAAATCTCACAACATTTACTGCTCTCTGATGACGATCCAAATCTGCTGCAAAATTCACAGTAGCTCCCCCACATTGTTGTTTGGTTGTTGTTAAATGCCAAATCTGTATACAAACAATCATTTAGATTGTGAAATCCTTGAATGTGTAATCGTAATTAGATCAAGACGTTAAACATATCCTTACTTCTTAAATATCTGATGACATTATTAAAATCATGTACAAATTTTGTAGCATTATGTTCCATTAATATAAATATTATATATGCTATTTTTAATTAGTAGTACTATTATTGTTATTAAAAATAATACATGCACATACACACACAACACACACACGCACACACACACACACACACACACACACACACACACACAATTATTTATTATATAAATATTATTTATATTTATAAATATAACTTGATTTTTTAATAAAAATTACACATTTTTATAATTGTCCTTATATATTTTCTTTGTTACCACACACATATATAAAGAAAAATAAAAAAACTACTATTATTCTTTAGCTTTGTTCAAAGTAAATATCTGGTATAATTATAACAATAAATGGAAAATCAGCCAATATTATATATAAATAACACAAATAAACGAAGAAGTAAATGTTTATTCGGTCAAACCAGTGCTTAATAATATTTTTGTACGAGTTTTTACAATTTCCAATTTAATTATGTTACCAAAACATGACAATCCGCTCCTCCAGTCGCCACTCTCCAAAATGTATCTCCTTTCAGATCTTCATTCAAACCGCTCTGTACATCGACACTCAGGACTGGGTCGCGATTATGCCACGAAATTTCAGGAGTAATACACTTCATTTCGATCAAGATCAAGGGTATGCACGATATCGTAAAGCTATAGATGGATACAAAACAGAGAGCGAGTCAGGAGTATACGAATTCTACTTAACCTTCAAGCTGTCACGTCATTCGCGCCAAGAATTTTGTCGACGATCAAGTTGGGTCACAAGTTGGGTTAGGTAACAATTGTCATAGCAACCACTTGCGCGACAATCTGGCCGACTAGCATTCCACATTCCACAAGCTTATGTATACCTAAGGTCTGTTTTCTGTGGCTGAATTAGTGTACACTTTTGGAACTTAAAGTGAGATAGATATATGTTTGATATTTGTTGAAAGCGAGATTCTAAAATAATCTAGTGCAGGAGGAACAGAAAACAGACCGCTATTTACATTTCGTGAGATTTCTTGTACAAATATACAAATAGCAACAAATAGTAAATGAGTTCCTTAAACACGAGGCAATACATGATTATTGTAATCCTGCAATATGTTATATTGCTCTTTGACGTTTGTATAAATTCGTTCGCGAGCTTTGCCAGGCAGCATCCAACTGACCTGCTGGTACTTTATGTGTGCGTAATAATTTTTTATAATTTTCATCGTGCCTTTATTATGACGATCCATTCATTGTTATGGAATTGTATTTAATCGATGCAACAATTTCAGGATTCAAGACTTTTGCCTTATTGTAGCCCTCACGTTGCTCTTAGTAAACTTCTTTTCTACTTACATCTTCCAGGTGAACTTAATTCAAATTTGTAGCCAGATGTTATTTTTTTACATTTATGTATTTTCAGTTGAGTAGAATTTATTTCAAGAAGAGAAATCTCGTCACTCAAATTTTGTTCTTTTTCTTTTTAAAATTTTTTTTATGTTAATAAGAAATTAATATTTGATGATTATTCTTTGCTTTAATTAATTAGACACAAACTGTTTTATTCTTAAGGCTTCCATGGATGCTTTCTATATAAAGCGGATTTTCTCCGTGTCCAGATTCATTCTTGGAATGTCCAAATTAGCATAAGAATGCGAAACGCATAGTCTTAATATAAACTGTTTTCTTATATAATTTAAATTATAGAGAATATAAATAATAAATAGTTGTGTTGACACACACGCACGCAATTTGTCTTTCTTTTTATATTGACATAAAAAAAAAACTTGAAATTAAATGAAAAACAAGAATTGAGTGACGATTTTCTTTCTAAATAATTTCTAAATATTTTAAAAATATACGAAATTATAAGAAAATCAGAATAAGGAGTGTTGTGTAAATTTACAGCGTGTTAATCTGTTAAAAATATATTTTACAAATGAAGAGTAGATTTTAAAAATACGCTTTGTCTGAAATTTACAATTTTCAGAAAACAATAAAGAAAACTAACACACTTTACAGAAAATAACAATATGCAATCAGTAAGATGTTAAAAGTTAAAAAAATTACTAAAAATGCTAAAGGTATAAAGAAATTTTGTTTCTTAAAGGACATAATGCACTGTAAATGTCTAGATTCTTTTCAATATATAAATTGAGAATAAAAAAATGCTCTCTGAACATTTCAGATTAGCTTAAATATTTCATCACTACGTCATTTCTTTAACTCAGAAAATAAAATTTTGGATGAGACACATTTTAAAATGCTTCTCAAGTTGTCAAAGTAATTGAAAAATTGGATCCCAATGAAACGAGTTATATGGGATGTATAGTAGGAGTTGTAGACAGTCGTGAGATCTTAAATCGTAAAAAATTAATCACAATCGATTATTCTTCTCATATTAAATTGTGATTAGTCAATTTTTCTATGATATAAAATTCTACTACCATTTGCGACTTCTATTGTTGATCCCGCATTAGTTTTTGCATATAATATACCTTATAATGTAATAAATAAAAGATATAGATTCAATAATGGATATTTTTTTAGCTGTAGTACATCAAATGTGCTCTGTGAACAAGTTTTACATTTTTGATACACCAAGCTCAAAAACTATTCACTATTGAGCTTTGAGTGTTAACGATATCTGTATTCATCGCATTATAAGCCTAATGTCATATGTGAAAATTAACTCAATTCACTCAATTTTCCATACAATTAGATAATGTGGAATTCCTTAGCAAAATGCCAGCAAAATTAGTATTGCAGAATATGATGGCAGACGAATCATGAAAACCAAGTAAAATTTCGTAATCGTTTCGTAATCATTTAAATGATATTAGTAATCTACTATGTCGGCAAACTTTGTTGGTGGAAGCTTAATTTGAATGCAACTGACATTTGCTACAATATTCTGTTTAAAGCTGGAATTATTAAATTATGTTTACTGATTGACAAGTTTTCATATTTCCTATATCATGTATATTTGACAGAGATATGTAAACCAGATTTCATTTTCAGGCAGGTTTGATACAGCTACTGTACACAAGATTCCGTATGACATTAGTATTATGCATTATCTATATGATGTTATCAATTAGTTTGCATACATGGCACATCAGTATACATTGGTCAATGCCGTTAAAACATTATTGGACAAAAGAATTTCACACTCTTTATTCTGCACATAGAACAGGTACAACATTAAAAAACTTAGAATATTATCTTAGAACGTTGATAAATAAATGGTAATTCAGAATTTTTATAAAGTTGCAGTGCTGTATTATTACTTTTACAAAAGAGCCTCTCTGAGAATCGGTGATCCAAGATTCTATAAAAGTTCTGCTTGGGTACAAAAGCAATTGAGTATTCCGTGATTACACGTAAATAAAATTTTGATGAGACATAAAGGGTAATTGTAGCTCTGATAAAATATAGATGTAAGAATATATCTGTGTATTTCAAATTTACTATTTTAAGCTTTTTATACAATGTCTTTATATTTATACAAATTTATATGATTATATTACATAAATGAAACGAAGTTGATATATCCATAAATTAATTTCTAAATTCATATACTATACAAACATTGTACAATTTATATACATTGTATAAAAAAACTTTTATTACAAACTTTTTATATACACATTTTTATATTTGTACGTTCTATGTCTTTCGAAATCGAGGAAAAAATGATTTTATGCATTAATGAAAAATGATTGTGCCAATGCACATATTAATACATTAATGAAAAATAATTCATTATTCTATACTTCTTATACATTATCTTTTGTATCATTTTGTTTTTGATTAGTCTCGAGCAATTTATATATGTGATCACTCATATAAGGATGTTCTATAACTCTTAATTAATATTTCTGGGAGTAAAAAAGCATGAAATATTAAACTAAAAGTTCCTTTCCTAAATTTTGACTTAAACTATGTATAATCAATAAATGGGTAAGTTATTTATTTATTTATTAATATGAAAAATTACAATAAAATTTTAATGGGGAATGTACAGTAAGAACGAGGAATGCCTATAGCATACTGTGCTCCTGCGTATTCTGACTAGGCACAATCCGATTGATCAACTTTAATTGTTAATAACTCGGTAAATAATGATTTGAGTCAAAATTGGGAAAAGAACTTTTAATTCAAAAATTTATCCTTTTTCACTCTCAGAAATATTAATTAAGAGTTATAGGACCCTGTATATAAGTTCACTGTGCATTGTACAAAGTTCCAATCATAATATCTGGCTGATGAATCTATTTAATTGTATATCAGAATTTGTTAATAAATTTAAAATAATTAAAATTTAAAACAAATAATTGTATAAGTTTATTACATTTATCTGTGACCTAATATTATCTTAATTTTTATATTAATATAAAATCAAAATTGAACTCTCAATAGCGTGAGATACACATATACATAGAATATATATATTACAAATTTATTTAGTTTATTTTTCAGTGCAATGAGAAATAATTTCGATTATTTCGATATTCAACATAATAATATAATTTCGATATTCAACATTTTTTGATAATAAATGTTTATAGGAAATGTTTATAGCAAATGCTGGTTGTTTATACACTTTAAACCAATAATAATATAAATAATGAAATGCAATTATATGTTATTAAGTATTTTATCAAATTTGTATTAAATTAAAAAGAAAAATATATAACGAACTCTCATACAATCCAGTATTATATTAAAATATAAAATACATGAATGGTTAAAATATGAATAAGACTTTTTTTTGTAAAAACAAATTAATATTGGTATATTTACATTGAAGTGGGACTGTCTATTTACGTCCTAACAATTGTAGGCAATTGTTCGTGTACTCATTATAAAGTTTTGTTCATTTTTGAATTCTCTAAGGCTTGTTCTACAATAGAGTTGTAAGAAATTAAGCTATAAAAAATTAACCAATCATAGTCGATTATTTTTCTCACATTCAACTGTGATTGGCCAATTTCTTACGGCTTACGACTTGCGTAATGTAGAACAGGCACTATAAAACATAATTTATTAATAATTATTATTAATCGTAATAACTGTATTTTCTATACATGATTTTTTTGTAACAAACAAACTTAGAATTGACCATACAAACATTTGATTTTAACATTTATTTTTCAATTTCATGTGAATCTGCTGTATTGAAATATATAAAAGAGCGCTCTTTCTTCTCGATCAAAAAGACGAAAATCTAAAAAATCTTTTTATTGTGCAAAATATGAATATTTCAAATATATTCTTTTTAAGAAAATTTAGAAGTTTATGTAAAAATAATTTATTGGTTCTACTAGAGAGATTTTTTTATATCGGTTTCTATTAATTATAAATTAAAAATTAAATTATGCAAAAACTCTCTTACATTAACCTCGCCTTATATGTAAAACTCTATTACAAGGGTATGTTCCGAGTTACATATGAAGTGCATAATGTATTATTTTATCTTTCTTTATTATTCGATGAATAACAGAGACAAATGTTGCATGATGCGCTTCATGCGTTACTCGAAACGCATTTTACGGTTCCTAAGTACTCATTCCAGCTATATTAAATCATGACGTCATAAGCTAAAAATGTGTCATAAGCGGCACGTTGATTTTTCTTGCATGCCATTTGTAAATAAAGAGAATTTGGATGAAATGAAATGATGGGATCGCTTTAAAACACTTGTAAAAATGGATGAAAATTATCCTTATCTTTCTTGATACTGTAAATACTGTAAATAGACGTAAAAGACACGTAAGTGCGTTTACTAGTTTTTATTCAATGCACATGTGTAGTTTATTTTCATTTCACGAGTTTTTTTCGATTCTTTATTAACTGTCAAAAGAATAAGGCTTCGTTTTTACAAAAGTTTTAAAGCGATCTCATCATTTCATTTCATCCAAATTTTCTTTATTCACAAATGATATGCAAGAAAAATCAATATGTTATTTCTCGCTCATGACATCACAATTCAATATGGCTGGAATAACTACTCTTAGGAGCCTTAATTCTCGCATTTCACTTATTAGATAATGACTGATAATTTTTATATCGAATCTTAGGAAAATGTCATATTCAATAAAAATAAAAACAAAATTGACATTCTTTGTATCTTAAATACTTACATAATACTTACATTGTATACAGAGTTAGAGAAAGTTATACAAAAGAATTTACTTGCACATGTATGTCACTTTGGACTAAATTATTGCAAGTAAATTTGACATTGTTCGTGAAAATATCCTATATACCACAGCGAGATATTTTTCAGGCAGCATCTTGCAGGCTTAGAAATTTTTTTTACATCTGCATGGTATGATTACCATGCAAAAAGAGTAATTTGTCAATCAGATGAGGCGGCAAAGTTGCTCGTCTTGTATCATATTGAATTTGCACGTCTGGCGGAATGCGTGAAGGTGGTGCGCAACAAGCGGGCACACAATGATATCTGCTCACTAACTTTGCCAGATTCGGACATTTCGCCGATACCTTCGACCACCATTGCAGCGGACAATAATCAAGAGGTGCTGTAGGTTCCGACTGATATTGAACAATTTCAAGATCAGCTTTTTCCTCCGCGGGCATACCGGCCTTTGTAGTGCATAGGCCACCAAGCAAGAATTCCATACCTGTAATTAAAAATGGATCTAAAATGTCTATTTCACGTTGCCTGCATAATTAAGAAGATGCGTTATATGTAATTATCTAAAAAAAAAAAAAAAATACCTGAGACTTTAGTTTTTTTACTTGGTACTGCCTCATCTTCGTTTTTTATCGAAACATCCCCAGATTCTTCCTGAATCAATTTTGTCAATCTTTCTTTTATAGGTGTGCTAACTACACTTTTATCTTCTTCAGTGACATATGGCATTGTTTTAAATCTGTAATATAAAAGTTAGATACATGTACATAATAAGATAATATATGTGTTCCCAAAGTGAGTTATTTCAATTTTAGTGGGATACTGCATGACTTACAATGAAATTCAGAAGTGACCTTCATTAATTTCAATGAAACTTATAGTGTGTTCTCCTGAATATAATCATCACCCTTATTTCAGCGTAAACGGTCAACCATTTCTGAGATATTTCAATATTAAATTTAGTAGCAACAATTAGAATTTGTACGCGAGTTCAGGATACTTCAAAAATTTATAAACAATAAGAATTTTACTGGATCATACATTTGAAAATTCAACAATAAGAAATAGAAGTAATGATTGTAACGGTCAAAACTAGATTTTTAATGCTTAAATAATTCATTGTTTCTACATTATCATGTTTTATCTTATATAATAATTTTTAGTTCGTAACCCTCTTTTTTCTTTGTTTTTTAAATAATTCAATCTGAATTATTATATATACTATATATTTTTTCATATATGTCATATTTATAGACATTCGAACTGCGTCGAATTGATTTTCCGGATTTATCAACATAATCTAAAGGCTTAGGACGCTCGTACAGAATACAAGAGATCCGGGTTCGACTCCCGGCTGAGGTAATATTTTTCGCAATAAATTTATTTACTACAGTTTTTCAGCATAACATCTTTTTAACATGATGCCTGATTGAGCATCAAATTATTAAAATTACTTATTAATTTAATTTGTGATATTATTACAGTAGTTTAATTACATTTATAAGTCCGGAAAACCAATTTGGCACGCAGTTTGAATGACTACAAATATATATACTATATATATATACATATATAGTATAATTATATAATTCAGATTAAATTATTCAAGCATTAAAGATTTAGCTTTAATTGTTACAGCCATTAGTTCTATTTCTTGTTGTTGAATTTTCAAAAATTTATGTTATATTTATTTTTATTAAAACCTTCATTCTAAAATTTGTAAAGGTAGAAATGTGTAATAAAAATAATTAATTTTTCTTCTCAATAATTATTCCTGTCATATAACATTATATGCCAAAAAAATTAATTGCTAGTGAGGTTTAAACCTCACGATCGAATTTATAAATTAAGAAACAATTACCATATTCATTACGCTACAACTATTCGAAATAAACATTTTAATAAAGTCTCATGAAAAATATTTCACTTATACAACTACTAAATTTAATATTTAATGAAATATTTCGAAAATGGTTGATTGTATATACCCAAATAAGGATATAATTATATTTAGGAAAACACTTTATAATCCTGTCAAGTTTTATTGAAATCAATGAGGATTGTTTCTAAACCTTCCCTTGTCAGTGAATATAATCATTAAGTTCTCGAACTTCAATTCTCGGTTCCAATCCTACGTAAGTTTAAGTTTTATAAGTTCATTAAAGAATTGAAAGTTAAGAGTGAAAGAGTACAAGATGTACAATGGTAACCCGTTTCAAAATTAAATATTAGATGTATAAATAATTTCCGCGAACTTTTTTCAAAAATATATTTATTAATATATTTATTAATATATATAAAAGAAATGGAAAATATTAGTTTTTCGAATCTATCACTTTGCAATTTTTCAGACAATATATAAATGCCATAGTGAAGAAATGTTTTGGTGCGCGTTTATCGTTTACATCAAAATCATTATTTTTAAATCTTTTAAAACAATCTTGGTACGGTCTTTCAGAAGCAATTTTTTCTCCATAAGGCTTGAAACGTAACTGAAAAATACTGGCAATAGGAACAAGGAATAACAAATTTTAATCTATAAGAAACCATATATACCAGAGTACACAGTTTCTGATGAGTTGAAATTTGTTGCTCTCTGTTCCTATTGTCTGTACTTTTCAATCGTGTGTTAGGTTTACATCTCATAAATGATTCTGATTGCTTCAGCGGTTTTACCGCAAGAAAAATAGTAAAATATGCAATAGTAAATGTTTTTATTTTCACACCTTTTTATTTTCAATTTAAGGATATACGATCGATCATTTGCGGGTGAGGAAGATACGCTATTCTATCTACGCTATATCTTCATGGATAATATCAATCCAAAAATATGAAAATCTTTTAATAATAAGAAAGGCTAATTTATGATTTATTAAAATTAAAAGATAACATTGATTGCTAATTTTTAATTATAAATCATAATATTAATATTCTATTATTAGGAAATGTAAGTAATTTAATGTTTTATGTTCGATAATTATCGATAACTTGGCAATGTTGCATTTAGAAAATGAGGTTGGCATTTTTCGAAACTTCTTGCGTACTAATAATTGACAGTTAATTGAGATAAAATATTATTTTCATATACGTGTTTTACACGAATTATTTTATACGAAGATGCTTCGTTATAAAGACAAATTTATAACTAATTTATAACAAATTTATAACTAATTCTCATAACTAACTGATAACTATTTTATACTAAAAGAATACTTTAATTTTAATATCACGAATTATGTGATAAGAGTTATCATGATAAATCATATGATAAAAGTTATGTTTTAATATTTTAAATGTTATAAGTATATTAAATTAACATTATTAATACATATTTATATTATTATATATTTATATTATTGTACAATATCTTTAAAAAAAAAAACATTTTTTTTATTATGTTAAATTTATTATTTTTATTATGTTAAAAATTTTAATACTTAATATAAGATTAGTGTTATATTACAATAAATAAAATAAATACTATACTAAATTAAAAAAAAATAAATATCTTTTTATAAATCAATATATAAAATTAATTTACGAAGAGGATTACGTTCCTAGTTATATATTCAATAAATTTAGTGCATAATATTATTTGTATATTAATACATGTATATTTTATATATTATCGTTTCTTTTCATATATTTTAGTATATATATTTTCAAATATATTTTATTGCATTTTTTGCAGTAACAGTTGCTATAGCTTTCTTAAATTAAAAACATAACAATAAGTTATAAGCAAGAAACATATATTCAATCACACATGTGTCATGGGATGAAATGAAATAGTCGCAATCTAACCTAACCTAATCTAACGTCAGAAGTTAACAGTGTTGCCAAGTTTTCCGCGTATATTTTTTTAGATGCTCAAATAGGCATGCTTTCATTAGCTTTTTGCTTGTATACAAATAAATTATACGAGTGAAGAGTTAAAATTCTTACAAGGCTATAAAAAAAAGATTTGTTCTAATTATTTATGTTTTTTTATGTAAATCGAAGCATTTTAAAAGTAAATAATTATATAATAATCATTCAATGCATTTGCCATAAGACATCATGCCATAAAACTAATTTTAGCTCTAATTTTAGCTCTTTCTTTCTTAAAAATTACATGGTCAATCGGTTTGAAATTTTAATATAGTATTAGTTTCGTTTTAAATAATATTCTGTGTAATTTTTAGATAGATCGAAGTATTTTGATTTTTCGATCGTACCTCCTTAACTAAAAATGCAGTTAATCAAACACGTACAACTACAAATTGTTATATGGTTTTCGAAATACAAATTGACTAATGGAATCAACTTTACATCATCGATGAGATACTATTAAAGACGGTCGGCGCTTATGGAAGTTCGCGTATCTGTTAAAATTTAAGTGATTAAAAGTAAGAAATTAATAATACAGTACTAATTTCATTTATTAGTTTCATAGACATGTACATATGTTTAAATTACATGTTTACTTAATAATACTCGATTTTTATTAAAAACTGTGATTTTAATGTAATCATCCGAGTTTTATTATTAATAGAGATGATAATTGCAGAGGAAAAATTGTAATTTTTCAGCAATATATAAGATATTATAGCATTAAAAGTATGCATACTTATTTATACAACATTTACAATAAAAAATTACGAATTTAATAATGTATTGTATTATCGAAATATTTATGTCAATAAATTTTTATTAAGTCAAATAAATTTTTATTAATTTTAATTTTAATGTATTGTCGATATCATCATCGTTCTTCAATTATCCCCAAGCTCCTCAGACCCTTGATAGTCACGAAAATTTGGCCAGAGCCAACGCGTATATTTCGGTTTTTAATAATATCTCATCAGTGACTTTACTAATGGAAAAATTAATTAGGTGCAGAAATTTAAACACTGTTGTTAACGCCATCTAAATTAATAGTAGATTAATAGTAGAAACTTATTCATATACCTAATATACATATAATATGTATGCTTGTACATACATATGGTCTGTTTTCTATTTCTGTACTAGATTGCACTAATTTCTTACTTCTAGTAGAGACTATAGACTGCATTAGAACTCTCTTTCGACAAATATCAAATGTATCTCATTTATCTCACTTTAAGTTAAGCAAAAATATACACTAGTTCAGCCAAAAAAACAGACTTATTTTTTATTAACACATTCACAAATAGAAAGTTCAGATATAATGGAAGGAATAAGGAACTTGTTCCTTATTCCTTTCATTGTATTTAAGCTCTAAAGACTTTCACATCAATATACCTGGGATCCAAAGTAGTTGCAATTTGTAGAAACAACGTGACATTGTAATCTGCATATCGTTCGAATAACATATCCGACAAGGATTCTTTAAAAGTCTTAGCTGTGTTACTGTCTGATTCTTTCACTTTAAGATGCGAAGATACAAGTTGCCAAAGTAATGGTTTCAATAGAGATATCAGAGGCATTTTTTCTTCGCTCAATGTCATAATAGTAACTTTGAACGGCGCGAGAACATTGACAATATCTTCCATAATTTTCCACTGTTCGTTGGATATTTCAAACATTTCATGATTTATTCCATCGGTACTTTCTAATATAGAGACAATCATGTTACGACGCGCAATTATTTGTTCCAGCATCGTGTACGTAGATATCCATATGGCTGGATAATCTAGGAATATGGTATTTTCATCCAACTACAATAAGAACAATAAATATTAAATTTATAAAATTTCACTTACCAATTTTATACATATACGCTAGAAAAAAAATTTAGCTTTTAGCAAAACTGCTTAAGTGAAACACCTTTCATTTAACAGTAACTAGATATCTTGTTTTATATAACAAAAATATTTAGTTGCTTCAGCAAAATGAATAAATTTTGATTCTTTATAAATAATAAAAAAATATTTATTTATACTAATTAAACAGTTTTGTAACTGTTATATATTTTGTTGTTGCAGAAAAATTTTGGTTCACAAAACATTAAATCGTATATGCGTGTTAGGATAAAAATATTTTATGACAAATATTAATTCATAGTATTACGAAAATACCTCTGATAATTGTTCTTGCATAGTCAAGGTTTCAAGTGCATGTGGATGACTTATGATAGCACCAATAACCGATCTGCATTTGGCTAACGTTTGAGATACTTCAGGACTCTCGAAGCAAGCCTGCGCGCACATTTGCAGAGTATGAAGCAAGCACGGCACCACAGTGAAGCCACGATTAGTTAGCGCCGTGAGCAAATTTGTTTTTGAAGTACTAACAACCACTGCTGTTATTTTCTCTACTTTAAGTTCCCATTCACGTAAGAGAGACTCTACAACAGTTCCCCAATGGGATTCCTCCCAATCTAACGGTGCATGAAAAGTGCTTAAAATCTTACATTCTAAAGTAGCCTCTTCATCATTTTGATAATAAACCGACATAGTAACGAAATTCTCATTGTTATTGGACTGCCATTCCTCAATGGTCAATGCCAGTTCGGAAGCGATATAGGACAAGGAAGTTCTCACTGATTCTCGGAAAGTATCATATATTCCAGGTATTATCTCTTCTTCCAGCTTGTTCTTACTAGGAATCTCGCAAGGTGAACGTAAAGTTGCCACTAATCTTTGGAATCCACGTCCCTCTACGATCTCGGGTAATTGCAAATCCATAATTAGAAAGTCCGCAATAGCTTCCGACACAGTTTTTACATCAACCGACTGATTGACGTTCTCCTCCATGAGAAACGCCACATTCTGGCCGTTACTGTTAATACCAGAGCCACCCTTGATCATTACTCTCAGTGGTTGACCAATGGTGATATCATCCTCCATGTTTGACAGACTTATGTTAGGATCTGTAACAAATTGTATATCACCGTCTATCTGAACAGTACCATCTGCGTTAGTGGTATAGATATATTTAGCAGGGCTTAGGCCCTTGAGCAGCTTCTTCTGCATCTTTCGCTCCTTGTTGTCCAGCGAGAGGATTTGTTTTGTAGTTGGCAAATTGGAAGATTCGAGGTCCCTCAGTTCCTGAGCGTGCTTGTTTTGCAGGTGCATACGTAGGTTGCTGGTATTACGATTATAGGCGATCTGCGTCTTGCACAGTATGCAGACGATCTTTACCTTGGTGAGAATGTCGCCGTCGTCAGTGGCTGGAAATCCAAAGAATTTCCAATAAATACTTCGCATCGACGGCGGCACCACCAATTTTTTATATGTATACGTATGCTTCTCCTCCATCATTTTCGCCAGTACCATTTGTATATCATCCTTGTTGTCGTCCGACGTACCTGGCTTCGCCGCCGGGTTGTTCACCAATGTTTGTTTGTTACTCTCCATGCCGTACACTCAAGTATGTTCGACATGCGATCACCTGCGACCACCGGTGTAAGCATGTAGATAATAATATTATTTTATGGCTTATGGCAGGAGAGCCTGGAGAATGAAGAGCGAGTGTTTATCACGACGAAAGCTTCAATAATCGCTCATCCAATATTCCCAATAATCCTATTAAGTACAATCAATCAATCGGGATAAAACGCCGAATGCAATTCATATCGCATCTCGCGTGTAGACTGCGAACCATGGAAGAAGGCATCGCCGCGCGAGCGTCGCGCGTCGGTCGCCTCGCCGCGCCGGCGACGCGAGCAGACGCGAGCAGACGCGAGTGCGCTGTGCGAACTGCGAACAACGAAGAATTTTACCACGCGAACGCACTGCTCCGATATATCTAATTTCTCCCCACGTATACAATACACATACACTTCAGGACCGACGTCGCCTCAGTTCCACACTCTTTTTCGCGGCTATCGAAGTTCAATTCAATTCCTCGCGTCGAAAGGCAACGATGGCCTCCGCGCGATCAGCTATCGACTTATTACTTGCGACGATGCGATATCGACTTTTCTACCCGTTCATTTCGCGAGAAAAGTATCGTTTAATCGTTATATCTATAGACCTCTCGCCCCCGATCGATTCGAGTATTACACCGTAATGGCGGCAATGACGAATGAGACGCAATGGGACACGCTCGCTACGAACATTCGAGCAACGACATGCGACCAAAGACATATGTATATATGTAGTACGTACGTATATGTATACGGCTATGATCAAAGTCTCGCTATCAAATGCTTTGAAGCGTTTGATGGACCAATTAGAAGAAAGAATTTTACAAATTGACCAATTAAAAAACGCTTCGAAGCGTTTGTAGCAGCGCGTTGATCGAACTCTATTATAGGTTTGTTTACATCGCAAACTCCAACATGCGCCAACATGCTCCTATCATAGCTTCTACTCACTCTATCAAAGGCGTTGGAATGAGCAAGAGCAATAGTAGGAGCATATTACGACATATTGGAGCATGCCACGCGAACAAACCTTATATCATATGTATTCGTTTGCGCAGCGGTTAATGCAGAAACATTACTTTATCCTTGTTGTTCATCGAGGCTAAGTTTCAAAACTTCCTCTCCGAAAAAAATTTTACTCGAAATATATAGTACACGTGACGTATACTATAGCATATAGAGTAAATCTTCCTCGGAGAGAATGTAGCCCGAGTGTTAAACAAGAATTAAATAATACTCTCTGCGCTACTGCTGCGTACGAATGTAAACAACGAATGTAAACACCTATAGATTTCTATGACTACGTTTACACGGCTTGATTCACGCCGAAGTTATATATAACATCGATGTTATGAACAATCATAGCTGTTCCTCTAAAAAATAGAATGACTGTGATTGACCACTTTTCTGACATCGATGTTATAACTTTGGTGTAATTTTGTAAGAGAAATGCGATTGGATAATTTTCTTTATGCATATGTTTATGCGGCTATGCAAGTTGTGTGGATATATTATAAGATATGAATTTAAGCCAATGAACCAATCATTGGCTCATCAGCTTAAGTTTATATTTTAGATTGGAGTCCTATGGAGCGAAAATTGATAACAGAATGGAACTCGTGGAATCAACACGAATCACAGCCATTCTGTTTTCTTTCTTAGGGTCTAAGCACAAGAATTAGCGTAACACTTACTTAGACTTAAATTGTAGTTATCTCTTGGAAACACGGCAATAAGTTGTATGTCATACATGAAAGCTTGTGCATTATTTATGTCTATAACTTAAAAAGCATTCTACAATGTGTTGCAAACAACCTTTGCCAGATGAAATATTTGTCACGACAACCAATCAGAAGCATAAATAATATCATTAACGCTTCTAATTGATTGTCGCGACAAACGTTTCAACTAGCAAAGAGTGTTTGCAATACATTGTAGAATGCTCTTAAGTCTCTAAGTAAGTATTATGACAATTCTTGTACTCAGACTCTTACGCTATTCCTAAATCCTTTATGTTCCATGGAACGAAATAAGCGGAAGCGGAACACGCGGAATAATATAAAATCATACTTTTTATATTATTTACAATACTTGTAATAATAAAAATAATATTTTAATGTAAATATAATAATATATTTTATATAACAAACTGATAAACATTTTAACTTCTTGAACAGTAAAATATTTTTAACATAATCATAAAATTATCTCATGATTGGCTGAAACTCGATTCCGCTGTTGCGTTTATCACTTAATGAGACATAAGGACGCGTTCACTTGATGAAAAAGCAGTGATCAATCAGAAATTCCTCGCACTGAAAGTCGTACAAAAGGCCGAAATTGTAGACTACCAGCTAAAGTTTTGATTGGCTGCTCTTTTTCCACTTTTCGCTTTTCCATCAAGGTGTGAACGCACCCTCAGAGAAAGAAAATTAATGGAATTGTAGACTGATTAATATTTACATTCCTCTTTACTAATTATCAAATCATTAACATTCTGCTACTGTGTCCATATTAATGAAGAAAACAAAATTGGTATGTAACCAATCGCATTGTATGAACAATGGCTGTAATATCGACAGCATGTAATGAGATTATGTGCTTTCATTCGCAAATTGTAATGGCAAATTAGATTATGTGCATTCATTCGCAAATTGTAATGAAATTATAGCAAAAATAGCGAAATGACTGTAATTCTGTCGTGATGATTCCGCGAGTTCCGTTCCGTTATCAATTTCCGCTCTATGAGACAGCACCACAAGGAACAAAATTGTCGCGTACATAAAATGTCAGATTGATTGGATTCTTCGATGCTCAAATACGTGCGTATGGCGATACGCGTCATGGGATCATTATGCAGCTCTAATAACTATTCAGATAAAGAAAACTCGTTTTCTTAACCTGAATAATCGCTTCGTAAGACAGACTGTCGCATTTTTCTATTTAATTTTTCTACTACATTCTCTCATTTCGAATAGAAACATATCGAATAAGTATATTTTTATCAAGTTTTGCGACGATCCGTATTCTAAGATTTACAAAAGGAGATACAATGTTCTCTCCAAATAAAATTTTCCTCGGAAAGGATGTTTTGGAATATAGCTTAAGTAAATACTCTTATTATACTTACATCCTGCTGTTCTATGTTTAATGCTCGTATTCGTAGGCTGGTATTCATAAATATCATTAATTTTTATATTTGAGGTTGTTTTAAGTACAATCTTAAGATATCACAAGTCAATCAAAGGATTGTATTAGCATTTTAAGACATTAAATTAAGACAATTTTAAAATAAGAATCGCATTATGAATATCGCTCATAGTCATATCTTATACTTGAGGCTTTCTTAAATTTATCTTTAGATGCTCAGTAGTCAACGAAATAATTCATAGAGTATCTGAAGATAAATTTAAGGAAGTCTTAAATATAAAGACTATGGCCATGTTACAAAATTACTGCCAGCATTGAAAATATTAGTTTACGTTACATGCACTATAGACCTTTGTGGCTGTGGTCAAAGTCTTGCTACAAATACTTTGAAATATTTGATAAACCAATTAGAAAAAAAAATTTAACAAATTGATCGATTAAAAAACGCTTCAATTAAAAAAGCATTTGCAACATCGTGTTAACCATATCCTTGTTACACAATACGCTTTATGTCGAAGTTATAACATCAATGTTAGAAAAACTGGCCAATTATAACTTCTCTGAAGAATGGAATGACTGTGATTAGCCAGTTTCATAACATCGATATTATAATTTCAGCGTAAAGCATGTCGTGTAAACGTCGTAAGCTTTTCAGTACTGGTAGTCAATTTTGGAACACAGCCTTATGAATACGGGCATAAATTTTTACATAGAGCAATATCGCTCTCAAGGATATATCTACACAAATTTGCATAGCCGCATACATAAACGTATACATAAAGAAAATTATTCAATCACATTTTATCACGTGTATCTTTATAGGAGAAATGTAATTAGATAATTTTCTTTATGCATATGTTTATGCGGTTATGCAAGTTGTGTGGATATACCCTTAAAGTTGGATTAATCCAACTTTTCAACGGTGTCACTGGCGACAAGACAGTAAATAAATTAAGGGAATGTTTTTGTTTAGATACACAACATTATTAACTTTAACAATATGATACTGATGATAAACTGAAAACAAATCTTGAAGTGGTTTTTATTATGTTAATATCAACACAATGATGATATATTTGCGCCTTCAACCTCGAGATTGACGCTTTCGAAAATGTAGGATTAGCTGCAATTGCCAATTGATCCAATGTGGATCTTGATATAATCTAATGACTTTAATTTATCGCTGTGACAAGCGATATTATAAAATTGTACCTTTACGGACTTGCAACCATATTGTAGAACAGACTTAAGGAAATCAACATGTTGGATTGGCTGCTGCTTATGCGATGGCCTTACGGATTTTTTATGATTCGTCAATTCCCTTATTATTTAGTTTTACTGCTTAAATTTTTTTGTGTGCTGTGGTTCTTTATAGGGATCGATTACACGTAAAATGTAATACTTAAAATTATTGTTACCCCGGATCTACAATAAGTTTTTTAAGCCTTAAGTCATAAGAAATTGACTAATTACGAATTCAAGCAGAATAATCAATTACTATGATTCGTCCATTTCTCAATCATAAGCTTGAGGCTTATGGCTCCGGCATACCAGTGTTAATCACGAGCGACGTGCGATATCGAATAACAGTACCTTTGAATGAGAATATTGATAAAGTTGTACACTCATTGGATATCGCGTGTCGCGCGCGACGAACATCACGCTAATGTGCCGGAGGCATTAGAACTTTATTGTAGATACAAGGTTATAGATATAGATTTTATGCGGCAGCTTTTAAATGATTAAAGATAAATTTTCACGAGCTGCTTTAACCGACTGTTTCAGCAAAAAAATCACGTCAAAATGGACGCTTGATATTCGTCAATTTTGATGCGGTCTTTTTTATTACTAAAACAAGCGGGTTAGAGCAACTCGTAAAAATTTACCTTAAAGGTGCATTTTCATGAGCTGCTCAACTAGCCGACAAACGGATTACGTGACGATTTTTGTCATAAGTTATATATTAGAACGACAATTTACACATGAAAAAGGGCAAGAAGCATTAAATTTGATATTTGAGCGACAGATTCGATATGTTGTTCGTATTTTTCATTTGCAATAACATTAATACGCTGAATTAAACAATTATTGGATTCTGATTGTACCGAATCCTCTATCTATCTAGGTCAGCAATAAAAAAAAAGAATAAATTAGGTTAGTCAACCGTGTCAATACAGTCGATACAATGAAACTGTTCAAATTTTCAGTCACTGGATAAATCTGTCGTTCCAATTGTTTATTTTAGTAGGACGTGAAACTATACCTTAATACTTAATATCTCGGCTCACGAGGTAGCAATGCTTTTTCACACTTTTCTCAGCCAGATTCGTTCATGTCAGAGATACTTCGAACCAAAATGCGCTGAGTGAGCTTAATTTCATCAATTTCTGAAGTGACTTCTGATGTAGTTGAACTAAACAGGTAATTTTACAGTTTAGTACAATCACCTTAAAAATTAGTAAAATTAAGCTTATTCGATACATTTTTGCATGAAATGAAAAAATCTGGCAGAAATAATCATCGCTGTGCCTCGTGAACCGAGATATTAAGCATTAAAGTTGACTACTATTGAGGTTAGGAAATCTGTCACAGAGGTCTATAATTGTACTGTTCCACTGGGGGTTACTGTTCCTGGGTTTCGATTTTACAACAGTACAATTACAGAAGTGCACTCCTTTACAGGAGGACGGAGTAAGAGTCGCTTCGCGTGGAAAATCGAAACCCATATAGAACAATACAATTATAGAAGTCTTTATTTTGTTTCTGTGACAGATTTCCTAATAGGAGTCAACTTTAATATTTTGGTTCGCGACGCTTATTTCTGCCAGATTTTTTCATTTCATGCAAAAACACATTGAATAAGCCTAATTTTATTGATTTTTGACTGTGCTAAACTGTATAATTACCTCTAAACAATTATCTTTTTATTTGTTAGATTGAGTAAAGCTGGTTATTTATTCGCGGAAACGAGTTTCACATATGTGAAACTCAAGAAGCTTACGTATCCGTTGCCAATGACACACGCTGATTCGAAACTGTCAATCTGAGATGCATCTATCAAAAAAGTTTGGACTGTTACTGCTTCTGATATTATGGCGATTAATCAGCGTAATTGTAGTGCGGACTGCTCATGTGCCAGACGAGTACTGGCAGTCGCTGGAAGTGGCTCATCGTTTGGCATTCGGTTATGGATACCTCACATGGGAATGGACAACAATGATTCGTAGTTACATGTATCCGTTTCTCATATCGATCCTTTATCGAATACTTGCCAAATTTTCTTTAGATTACATACTGCTGTTGACGATGCTGCCCCGCGTCTTTCAAGCTATTCTTGTCGCCTATGCAGACTACAGATTTTATCAATGGACCAAAAACAAGTGGATGCTTATCTCCTTGTGCTTGAATCCATTCTGGTATTATTGTGCTACTAGGACACTGATAAACTCAGTGGAAACTGCATGTACTATTATAGCATTATCAATTCATCCGATACTAGGGAGAGCAATTTCCAGACTAAGCTTAAAATATATGTGGATCGTAGGTTTTCTCTGTATGATAAGACCCACCGCTGCAATCATGTGGCTTCCTTTGTGTTATATTCATATTTATTGTCTTCGTTATATTCGTTGCGATGCATTAGAAAAGAAATTACTGCCTGGTCGATGCGTTTTAATATGTTTTACTTGCGCCATAATTTCTATATTAGTAGATTGTTACTGTTATGGAACGTTTGTTATAACTCCTTGGAAATTCTTCCAAACGAACGTACTTAAGAATGTTGGGAATACATATGGCATCAAGCACTGGTTATGGTATATTTATACTGCTTTACCTGTGCTGCTTGGATTGCATTTCTTTCCATTCCTGATTAGTTTCTACTCAATATATAAGCAATCTTTTTTTCTTGCTAAAGAAGGGATTATGTTAGGAATAATCTGTTGGACTTTACTCATCTACTCGTCATTGTCTCATAAGGAATTTCGATTTATCTTACCACTTTTGCCATTGTTAATATGCACGAGTTTCACTAGTCTTAAACATTTAAACATTAATACTAACATACGTAAAAGGATTATAGCAATGTTCACGTGCAGCAATATCATAATTGGATTGTTCATTTCCATGATTCATCAACGTGGTACGTTAACGATAATGGCGGATCTGCGAAATGAAATTACTCGTACAAATACTTCATTGACGGATACGCTGATTTTGACCCCATGTCACAGCACGCCATTGTATAGTCATTTACATGTAAACATATCAATAAGATTTTTGACATGCGAGCCTAATTTGAGCAACACTGAAAACTACATAGACGAAGCCGATCAGTTCTTTGCGAATGCAACAGTCTGGCTCAGAGATAATTATATTAACAATGTGAAAGTTATGTTACCGACTTATGTGATAGCATTTGATAAAGTTGCGAGTGAAATATCTGAATTTTTATGTACTTATAAGTTAATTGCCAAAGAATTTTATACATACAGGTCACTAACGGTAGGGAATTACGGAGAAAATATATTATTATATAAGCGTGTGTAATATTTGTATATTGTACAATGAATGTTTAAAAAGTATTTGTGCAGGGAAAATTTTATTTATTTATTTATATTTATTATATTTATTTATTTCATATATATATATATATAAATATAGAGAAACGTCACTTATTCTCAGAAATATGATTGTATGCTGTTACTAATGGATTTTTAACACAATTCATCTGATATATATATATATATATATATATATATATATATATATATATATATATATATATATATATATATATTATTTATATTTTTT